>CEWK01051320.1_pt1 | contig 15555 bp, 29 predicted proteins | sample 531431 | NCBI WGS metagenome assembly CEWK01 (sample SAMEA2623059, study PRJEB7988) | marine metagenome | isolation source: saline water (ENVO:00002010), including
ATTACCAACTGAATATCATCCTCCTTTACTAGCTATAGCAGAATGGGCAGATGCAAAAAAGAATAATTCAACATTGGGTACAGACTTTAATCGTTTTGTAAATCCAATGTCTGAAAGGATTCATGCAAATTTTAGAATAGGTGGCACAGAAACAGGTAGATTTAGTGTAACCGAACCTGCTTTACAAACAATAAATGCGACTGAGGAGTTCAGACATTTGTTTAAAAGTAAAGATTGCCATAGTCTAGTGGTTTGTGATTATGGTCAAATAGAAGTTAGAGTTCCTGCGGCTTTATCAAACGATAAAATTTTGTTGGGAGCTATCGAAGACGGTCTAGACATTCACACACTAACCGCAAGACATTGTTTCAAAGGGGACTATCCTGCTGATTGCAACGATGATCACTTTAAAACAGGGTCTGGTAAGTGGATGAGACAAGCGGCAAAGGCTTGTATATTTGGACTTTTATTTGGTCAGGGACCTAGAGGATTGTCACAAGTGTTGACAACTAATGGGCACCCAACCACGTTACATGAGGCTAGTAGGATTCAGCACGAAGTTCTGGATCTTTATGTTGGACTAAAGGAGTGGATTACACAGACTAGAAAATTAGCAGACAACACAGGTTATTTATGGACACCACAGGGAAGAGTTTATGCACCGTTAAGATCAAATCAATTGTTCACAAAGTCTATAAACACTCCATGTCAAGGGGGAGCCGCAGAAATAATGTTGTTGTGTCTGAGTAGATTTCCTAAAATCTGGGGGAATATTCCTGCAAAGTTGGTACATGTGGTACATGATGAATTGATTGCAGAGGTTCCAGATGAGTTTGCCACCCAAGCGAAAGACATAATGATCAAAACTATGATGTGGTCTGCTACTAAGTTATTTGAAAACATACCTCAAACAGGACTTGTCGAGGGCGGAATCGGCAAGACTTGGGGAGAGGCAAAATAGGATAGGATAAAACAATGAATGAAATGAAGAAGATGTATACTGATAATCAAAATATTTTTCGTAACAGTTTTGCTGAGAGTATATTTAATTTAAAATATAAACATGAAGGTGCTGAGACATGGGAAGAATTGTCTAGCACATTAGTAGATGATGTGTGTGGTGGTTTGTTACCACAGTCTGACATTGATCATTTAAAATTTATGATAAGTACAATGAGATTTATTCCTGGGGGTAGATATTTATACTATGCAGGAAGACCTGCTAAATTTTTCAACAACTGTTATTTATTAAAAGGCGAAGAAGATACACGAGAAGAATGGGGACATTTAGCTAACAGAGCGATGTCTTGTCTTTCAAGTGGTGGTGGTATTGGTATAGATTATTCTGTATTTCGTGCTAAAGATTCCATACTATCAAGAACAGGTGGTGTGGCTAGTGGTCCAATAAGTTTGATGTTAGCCGTGAATGAAATAGGCAGACAAGTTATGCAAGGTGGTAGCAGACGTTCAGCTATTTATGCATCTTTGAATTGGCAACATGCCGATGCTGAAGCATTCTTACATGCGAAAGATTGGAAGAAGATGCCTGTAGCAGGGACAGATAAGACAATGGCGGACCTTAAAGAAGCAGATTTTAACTTTGCTTGTCCACTAGACATGACAAACATATCACTTAATTGGGATACTAAATTTATAAAAGACTATTGGAACACAGGCAAGTTACCAGACCTTTGGTATAAGAATACTAAACAAGCATTGTCTTCAGCAGAACCAGGATTTTCATTTAACTTTTTTGAGAACGAGAATGAGACACTTAGAAATGCTTGTACTGAAGTAACGTCTGAGAATGATAGTGATGTCTGTAACTTAGGCTCTCTTAACATGTCTAGAATAGAAGATATAAAAGACTTTACTGAGTGCACTGAACTAGCTACTAAATTTTTAATTTGTGGAACTGTCAAGGCAGAGCTTCCATATGATAGAGTTTACAAAGTTCGTGAGAAGAACAGAAGACTTGGACTAGGTCTGATGGGTATGCATGAATGGTTACTACAAAGAAAACAACCATATAAAGTAACAGAAGAAATGCATCGTTGGTTACATGTTTATAAGTCTGTATCAGATAAAGTTGCTAAAGAGAGTGCTGATACTCTTGGCATAAGTAGACCTGTAAAGGTTAGAGCTATAGCACCAACAGGTTCTATTGGTATTTTAGCATCTACAACTACAGGTGTTGAGCCTTTATTTGCCGTTGCATATAAGAGAAGATATCTTAAAGACGGAAAAAAATGGATGTATCAGATGGTTGTGGATAGTGCTGCCCAAGAAGTCATTGATCGTTATGGCACAGACCCAGACACAATAGAGAGTGCTCTTGATCTGTCTAGTGCATATGAAAGAAGAATGGAGTTTCAAGCAGATGTACAAGACTACGTTGATATGTCTATATCTAGTACTATCAATTTACCTGCTTGGGGATCTGAACTTAATAACGAAGACACAGTCGAACCTTTTGCACAGACACTAGCAAAGTATGCTCATCGTCTGAGAGGTTTTACTTGTTACCCTGACGGAAGTAGAGGTGGTCAGCCTTTAATTTCTGTCCCATATAAAGAAGCTCGTAAGAATCTAGGGGAAGAATTTGAAGAATCTTTAGAGACACACGACATTTGTGATATAACAGGACACGGAGGATCATGTGGTGTTTAATAGTAAACTTTCTAATTATGAGAGAAGTCTCAATGTTGAGGATCAAGAAGAACAGTTAGAGTTTGATTTTGATTATCAAGGTCATGAAGGACATAATAATTATATGTTAAGAAGACTAAAGGAAGAAGAAGCTAAAACTGAGATGGTCAATCATCCCCCTCACTACAAAGAGGGGGAGATTGAATGCATAGATTATTTAGAAGATAGTCTAGGTAAGAAAGGATTTTCTTTTTACATTGAGGGAAATATCAAGAAGTACATCCATAGGTGGAGACATAAGGGTGGAATTCAAGATCTTAAAAAGGCTCAATGGTATCTAAGTAGATTGATAGATACATTACATAAGTAATCTTATTCTTTTTCATCATGCTCTAACATAAAAGTTTCGAGTTCTCGTAAAGTTGAAACTCGTGGGTTCCATTTAGATGAGTACATATCTGCAAATGTACCTGCACCAAACTTAGTAGCTTTGGCTAATCCATGTGGTGTAAATCCTTTTGAAGTTACCCATGTCCTAATCTTATGTAACTGTACATCTATATCATAAATATCAATTTTTTCTTCTGTCATTTCTCTTCTCCAAAATTTTCATAACACATGGTGTTTAATATTATATCTGCAAATGGTGGCTCAAATTGATCATAGATACTATTTATAACATACCTCTCATACTTAGGTATATCAATCTCACAAGCAAACCTAGATGTATACTCTAGTTCTGCCTTATGGATGCCACATTTAGCTTCTCCTCCATCATATCGACTACCCTCTATCCAAATGATACAAGTCATAACTATCATTGAAAACATTTTTTTCTCCCTTTAAATTATTTTATACTTGCCTATATGTAATATAGGAGATTATAATGGTGTAGTCAAGAATACTACTTGACCATTAGAGACTGACAATGAGAGGAGAAATCATGGGTAGCTACCTAAGAAATACTGTATGGTATGTTGATTTTAAAATAAAAAATAAAAGATATAGATTAAGAACTGATGCCAAGTCTAAGAAAGAAGCTGATGGATTAGTCATACTTGAGAAGACAAAGAAGATAAACGAATTATCTAAGTCAAAGTCTGACATTATCTTTTCTGAAGCATTGACATATTTCCTAAAAGAATATTGTGCTAGAGCATTGAAGCCAAAGACTACTGAGAGATACAAGACAAGTAGTAAAATGCTAAATCCTTATTTTAAGGACATGCCTTTGAGTAAGATATCTAAGTTAGATATTGTTAATTACATTGAACGTAGAAGAATGTCTTGTTCCGATGCTACAATACTTAGAGATCTTAGAATGTTTAGCAAGATGATAGAGTTTATTAAGAGTAATACGGAATGGGATGGTGTTAATGTTATAAAAAATTTAGATAAAAAATATCTGAAAGATAGTGAAACAAGAATAAGAAGTTTGAGTGACCTTGAGAAAGATAAACTACTAAAGTCTGCCAAAGAGAGCACTAGTCCTAATTTATATTATGAGATTAAGTTTGCCTATCTTACAGGACTTAGATGGAACGAACAGTTTTCATTATTAAATACAGACTTTGAGAGAACTAACTTTGGTCCTCAAGTTGTTTTAAGAAATGTGATTACAAAGAATGGTAAGACTAGAGTTATTCCCTTGTGCGATGAAGCTCTAGATATTGTCGAAGTTTTACTTCAACAACCTTCTAGTACTCATGGATATTTATTTCATAACCCAGACACGGGAGACAGAGTACATTCTAACAGATCTTCTTGGATTTCTTGTTTGGATAAAAGTGGTATAAAAAATTTTAGATGGCACGATCTAAGACACACATATGCTACTGATGAAATAAAAAAGGGTATGCCTATCTATACTTTATCTAAGTTGATGGGACATGCTAACGTAAATATAACTGAAAAGTATGCTCATTTATTTACAGAAGACTTACACGAAGCTAAAAGAAAACTTACAAAACAGGAGAGACAATAATGACTTATATGGAGATAATGGATACCACTTTTAATTGGTGTGTTTGGTTGCTAGTTGAATTAGCCAAGCCACTTGGTATGACATACAATGAAATAAACATATGGATCTTTGTTATTATAGAACCAATTGTATTTCTCATGATGCTATTTTATATAATATATTTAAAGAGAAGGATTTCTAAGAGATCCAAATCCCATTTTCAACGCACCTGAAGAAGTTAAATTATCATAAGGACTAGGGGCAACATTTACCATTTGTTGCTCCTCTATTTTTTTAGGTCTAGGAATGGGTACAGGTGGTGGCACCATTGCAGGAGCAGGAGATGAAGATGGGTAAGTTAACTTTATTGGTATTGCATTGGCAGATCCCTCTGGTATTCTCATACCTCCAAACATCCTAGCGGCTCCATAAAGACTTGTCCCAAAACCTTTATCCATAATATTGCTTGGAGATAACCTAGACATCACATCTCCAAAGGTGGGTGCATTAGCCATCGGTTTTCCATACTCATCAGTTTGATTAAAATCATAAGTGTCAGTTACCTCGAATGTTCCATCTGGTAATTTATTAACATTAAAAGAACCAAGAGTAGTTTTAATAGCACCTGCATCAGAGAACAAACCACCATCATTTAAAACACTTTGACTATTAAAATAATTATTTAAATCTTGATATGTAACAGGATAACTACCCGCTTCTTTATCGCCATAAGTATCTTGTAAAAATTTTAAGAGTGCCATGTTTGTGGCTTCATTAAAATCTTCATTCGTATACTGCTCTGTTTGCATACTCTCTGGTAACATAGAATTACCTAATGCTTTCATATAGGTTGAAACCTGTCCAAAATTAGCCATTATTTTTTCTTTCTTTTTAATTTTTTAAAGTCAGCACCTGTGATTTTATTTCTTGGAGGTGCAACTCTTGCAATCTTCTTTTGTTTTGCAGATAATTTTTTTGTCATTTCTTTTTCTTTCTTCTTCTTCCTGAAGCAGTCACAGACCAATTAACTCTTTTAGGACCTGTCTTTTTACTGGCTTCTTTTTTACTAATTTTACTAGCTACTGACCTTGGTCTACAAGCAGGATAAGGTCTTTTCTTTTTCTCTTTACCAGAACGACCACACTTCTTGCCTGTCTTGACATCTCGCCAATCTTCTCTGAACCATTTTCTAAGTCCACCTTGGTAAGCCATGTCTAATACTTTCCACCACGTTTCTTATATGTACGCACAAGCCAAGCATTTGCATATGCTGATGGATATACTTTAAACTTACGTTTAGCTTCTGCTTTAACCCTTGCATATAAGGCAGGATTTTTTGGTTTAGGTGAACCTGATTTTTTCTTTTTTGCCATTTATGTTTCCTTCACATGCACAAATCTTCATACTTAGTTGTATGAACTCTATGTCTAGACAGATCCCTAGACATGTCTAGGTATCTTGATTTAAATATTTTTTTAATCCAGTGTATCATTTCTTCTTCAACATTTTTGCGGCTTGACCAACACCTTTGATTCCAAAAGATGCAGATATTGCTATATATAAAAGGTATTGGTACCAATCAGGTAGATCAGCAAGTACTGCAAAACCTTCTTTAACATACTCTCTCATCCCAGGAATGAAGACTAAAATTGCGGGAGCCAAAAGGACACATAAGGCAAATTCATCCTTCCAACTTTCATTTGTAGCATCAGCCATTTTGCCTTCCCATTCAACCTCGCCAGTTGCAACTTTCTCGGCAACAGTAGCACGAGCTTTAGCCTCTGCAACTTTAGCTTTTCCTTCAGCTTTAGTCTTTTCAACTTTATTCTCAAACCAAGCACCTGCTAGATTTGCAATTGGTCCTATTAAGGCTTGGAACATTTGCACTCCTTTTTCTTAAATTTTGTGTCTATCCAAACTTTACCATAGTATAACACAAATAACCAAATGGTAAACAAGACACCTTCAAAATAACTAAGCTCATTCCATGCATCTAAAATTGTACTATCCATTATTTACCCACTTTACTCATTGCCATTTTATGTGCCTGAGTAAATGACATTCCGTTCATCATCAGCCTTCTCATCATGGACATATGCTTGGCACTATGATGGACTGAATGTTTTTTCAAAGTCTGCTTTTGTCTATCTGTCAAACCTTTCTTAGTAGATTTAGATTTTTTCATAGTCGTAGATTTTTTACCGTACTTCATAATAGTTGTCCTTCCCGTACTTCTGTACATTTCCATTTAGTTGCTTTGTATCCTTGTAAGTATATTGGAATTTGAGATGCTATCTCTAGTGCTCTGTTTTTACAAGCCTCATAAGTTTTATACACCACAGGATACTCTGTATTCTCTAGAACTTGACAATAATTAGGTTGACTTATGAGACAGGCAACGACAAGACACTTAAACATTATCGATCTCCTGCCACACTTCTCAAACTTTCCATAACATCGTCAATGCTAGGTTCTTTTGAATTTGGTTTATACACACATTTATACTGTCTGGGACATGCGTTTGGTACTGACATATCCTCAAAATTTAATTCCCATGTCTGGTTAGCACCTTGATAAATACAAGCTACTTTACCTTTGTAAGTTTTTTGTTTCATTAATCTACAGGTTGTATACTTAGGTTTGGTTTTGGTGCCTTGTCGAATTTGTTGATCTAATGTATAGGTCTTAGGTTTGTATTCATACCCATAGGCTTTCTTTACATATAAAGATCCTATCAAAGCTAGGAAACCTGCACCTATTGCAACTAAAACTATCCAAGCAATGATTTCACCTATGTGTCTTCTCATCTGCTGTTGCTTATAAATTGTCTGCTGTCTTTGCTTTCTTATTTCCCCTTCCATTTTAAGGAGGTCAGCATAGGCTTGAGGTCCGTAAGTCATATTTAAAAAGACTTTTAGTTCTTGTCTTTGTTGTTCTAATTTCTTTTTTGCTGCGTATGCTTGTAGGGCGGCTTCTTCTACTGATCCTGCTTTAAATAGCTTACCGAACAGGGGAGGATTCTTAGCCATTTTCTCTGCATTATCTATGTCTGACACCGCAGACATCCACCGCCCTACATCCCCAGACATTTGTTCTATGTCTCTTCCGATAGAGAACCCACGTTTAATAGCGTTAAATGCAGTGTTTGCTGCGGAAAGAGCTACCGAAATCGTTACTGGGTCCATCTTCTCATATCCTTAATTAATACCCATAACCTTTTTTCTTAGTCATAGGCTTTTTAATTTTCTTCTTAGCTTTCTTTTTATGAATCATAATCAAGTCTCCGTTTCTGTATGATTAGTTGGGTTGCTTTCTTCGCCATGCCACCATGCGAGAACATCGAATGATGGACATTCTTTTGTTACATTCGGCAAATCTCTATGACCCATAGGCTGTGCCCATTCATATTTAGCCATGAGTTCTTCAACAACTTCTCTTAATGAAGCCATTTGTGCCTCTGTAAAATTATCTTCAGCTTTGTTGTCTTTGCCTCTGCCTCCTACAAGACAAACACCAACACTCACGCTGTTAAAACCTGCGGCATGTGCACCAGACACATCTATATCTCGACCATCTTCTACTGTCCCATCCCGTTTTATTACTTTGTGATAGCCAATGTCCGACCATCCTCTTTCATCAACATGCCATTTTCTTATTTCATCCGCACCAATATCCATATCTGCATAAGTGTCTGCACAATGTATGACAATGTGAGTGGTTGAAGTTCTACGTTTCATTTAACATCTCCATCTTCTTCTTGCTTGTCTCAAACGACTGTTAGGATCTTTGGCTGCCTTTGGAAACTTTTTCATCTGACCTAAACTTCTAGCACAAAATGATTTACGTCTGGCGGCTCTTTTACCTTTAGGGTTCTTCTCGGTTACTGCTGTCTGTAGTTTAGATCCTGGATTTTCCCTACGGTATTTCGCAACACCTTTTTTAGTCATACCTGCACCAGATTTTGTAGGTCTTTTGTGTCCACCTTTAATGGTGTAACCTTTCATAGATCCTTTTTTCTTTTTCTTCTTAGCCATGTTTTGATAGCAAGTTATCTAACTTGTCCTCTAGTCTGTGTAGTGTCTCAAAAATACGATTAGAATTATCTTTTAAATCTTCTTTGGTTGCATAAGTTTCCCGTGTCTGGTTCAACAGGATCTGAATGCGTTTAACCTCTTTGACTAAGTATGTAAAAACCCAACCGAATGGAACGATAATTAGTGATAAGATAATATTCCAAAATAACATTCCATCTATTTCCATAATTTTATCCTTTTAATTCTATTAAAGTTAAAACAGACCTTTCTGAATGAACATTCATAACTACATAGGTAGTCTGATTGTTCGTTTTTATTGAGATAAAATACCATACTGGATTCGTAGTATTTGGTTCATCTAAAATTGTATTAGTAACACTGTTTTTGTGAGCACCCGTACCTAATACTAAAGTACCTCCAATTCCGTATCCACCATAGCTACCACTAGGAGCACTTGAATTAGCAGTATCTCCTATATCTACAGCACTTGGGGTAGTCTGACCAAATCCAGGATCAGAGGTACCTCTATATACAGTTGCTAGTCCATGTGCACCACTTGAATTATTATACATATTTGCACTAGGTATCACTAATATCTTACTAGATGTAGATGATGGTGTTATACTCAACCGTAGAGCACTAGACATATAATTTGTACCTTGAGTAAAAGCAGAGCTATTAGTAGCTTTTTCTTTAACTTGAAGTATAGTATTACTAGGAAAATTTAATTTAGTTAGAGCCATACTATGTTTCCTTAACTTGGTTTAGTTGGAAATGTTATATTACCTAATACACCATTTTCTAATGTAGGTTTCGCATCTTTAGTTATATCTCTTAATGCTTGTCTGTATGTTTTCATATCACTTGACATGGTTACATCTGACAATGCGTAGAAATCTGTTTCTACTAACAATGCATTTCTTTGCAATCTTAATTCAGCCATAGGTTCAGCATCAGTTAACTCTTTTTGTTTTGCTGATACAGCACTCCATGTAGTGCCAAAGTCTTTCGGATCGCTACTTGTAATAGCTGTACCGTTGGAATCGGTTCCAACTACTTTCACAAACATTGAGTTAAACTCTGTTTCGTTTGTTGGTTCGTCAGACATTGCCCATTCTTTTATGTTTAATGCCATTAACGCTTCTGCTACTCTTGCCATTTTATTTTCCTTTCTTTTAAAATTGTGAATGACATAAAATTACCCCGCTATCTCCATTACTATAATGCATCTGTCATGATTGTTTGTCCAAACAGTTCCTCCTGCATGAGCACTCATGTAAATACCATAAGTTATTTGACTTGTAGTTGAAGGAGTATCGAGATGTTGTAGTACTAAAGGTATTGCTATTTCCTGATTACTTGAGGAATTATCTCTTTGATAACCAAATCTTGCATTACTACCATAAAGTTCTGTAGAATCTCTATATATTGCTCCAGATCCTCCATGATCTGTACCACCTCCAAATATATAATAACCAGTTATGTTTGCAAACACTAATACTTTAGAGGTTGTTGCTGATGGGGTAATATTTACATCACAATTAGTTGTCACATAACTACCTGAAGCTGTTTGAAACTGACTGTTAATAATACCAGAAGATACAACTTGTAGAATATTAGGTCCAAGTCCAGTTGTACTAATACCAAGATCTGCAACAGTTGGAACACTATCGTTAGTTTTTTTAATGGTGTCTACTTTTAAAATTGATACCATTTTATCCTCCTATCTCTGTAGCTGACATCCAAGAAGTTCCACTCTCTGAACCTATAGAAGTGGTATTCTGAGCACAATTTATATAAATTGTACTATTAACATCATAACTTGTAACAAATGCGTTATATGTAACAGGTGAAGTAGTAGCAGGTGTATCGAAGTAAGTATAAGAAGCCACGCTCATAGCATTTTGATTTTGTCCTGGATATGAACCATAAGCGGGCATTATACCTCGTCTACGAACATTATAACTAATTGGGGGTACAAGTTCAGTAGCAGTCAGATCACTACCTGAGTTAGCTAATTTTGTACCATTTCTTAAAAATCCAAACAAATAATCAAAATTACTTCCAGTATGTCCAAATGTAAATTGTGCATCTAACTTTATAATAGAATTTGTACTCCCAGGGGTTATGACAATTTGAAAATTAGGTATTGAAATATCAGCATTTCTCTGACTGCCATAGTTAAGTGTAGCATTATCTATCAATTGATAATACTTAACTTGTATGACAGAACCTTTTTGATAAGGTCCACCATTACCTGCTAAGTTAGTTATACTACCTACTTTTAATGTACTCATCCTGCAATCTCCATAGCTGAAAAAACAGAAACACCTCTATCATGGCTACTATTATCTGTATCATTTTGCGTTCTATTTATATAAAAAGGATTATTTGTAATGGCTCTTACACCTAACTTATAATTTATTGCAGATGTTGTTGATGGAGTATCAAAATAAGTTAGTGTTGAAAAATGAGGTGTTGAGTCATTATCACTGTCTAAACTTGGTAATGATATAGATATACCAACTGTTCTACTACCAGGAGATGCTTGAGTATTTGCTAATTTAGTAGTATCTCTATAAAAAAACCACATTGTACTCCAAGGTGTATTAGCTGAATCATACATAACATTAGCTTCAAGTTTTATAACTGAATTTGTACTTTGAGGTGTTATATTAACGACAAAATTACTTACTGCGTGATCTGTGTTAGCTGTTCCATATGTTTCAGTTTGTGAGGTTGTTAACTGAAAATATTTAACCTGTAATACAGTTCCTGGGGCAACTAAAGAACCTTGATCGGTTGCTACAATTTTTTGCCCAGATCCTATTAAAACTTGGTTTGCATTTGAACCAGAGGTTGGACCCCTTAAATTTTGTACTTGTAAAGTTGATGTCATTTAAACCACCGTAAATGTTCCGTTAACCACTAAAGTTACAGAACTGTTAATTGTTATTGGACCCGCTACAAATGCATTTGATCCCGAAGCTATTGTATGTGAACTAGTTATAGTATTTGTATTTACTCTTATAGGTGTATTACTTAATGCCACACTGTCTGCTAATTTGTCAGCATCTATTGTACCCGCACTCACAGTCTGAGATATACCCGTTTCTCCCATTGCTATAATGTAATCTATAACATCTGTCCCATTTACAAGAGCAGAAGCAAATGTAATTGTTGCATTGTTGAGAGTATAACTAGTTGACGGACTTTGCGTAACACCGTTGACAGACACAATTAATGCTTCAGGTTGTGGTGGTATAAAATTTGTACCATTAAATTGAAGAGTATAAGATGTGCCACCATTAGGTGTAATTGTATCCAGTTTTCTAAATTGTCCTGATAAAGGTTGAGTTCCGATTATAGGCATATTCTATTCTCCTCCCTCTTCTGGTGGATTACTAAGGTCTGCTTCTTTTGTTACTTCAACCCATTCTTTAGTATCTTCTTTCCAATAAGCTACTTTACCTTGTGGATAAGGAGTTGGAGCTTTCCATTCCCATGTACCTTTGTCTAGTATCCAACTTGGAAATGGGGTAGGTGAATAAAAAACATCAGCATCTTTATCATAATGATAACCAATCCCTGCAAAATTTGCTCTTAATGCTTTTGCTTGATTATCAGAAAGTACATCACCTTGATTGGGTGCATAATGTTTCCCACCACGAGTGTTATAAGATGTCTTAATCCACTCATCTTTATCTTCTCTCTCTTTAATATAATCATAAGTAGCAACAATAACTTCTGTTACTTTACCATCTTTTACTTTTGCATAATGTCCCATAATTAACCTATATTATATACCTTATCATTATTATACCACTGCCACCTGCATAACCTGAGTAACCTCCTTTTGGTCCCCAACCACCTTCGCCTGTATTTGAAACTCCTGCTCTACCAGTGTTACCATGATATGTACCGTTACCACCTCTGCCACCTGCTGAATAAACTATGTTAGTTGAGCCATCTCTAAAATTAGTTGTAAGACCTGCACCTCCACCTGATCCACTATTTGACCATGTGTTATTATATCCATTACCACTTACTCCACCACCACCTGCGGCTCCATTATCTCCCTGATTAAGAGACCCAACATATCCACCTGAATGACCTTGAGTACCACTTACATAAGTTCCACCTGCACCACCATTAACAGGATTTCCACCACCCCCTGATCCACCAATATTTCCACTTGCATTTGAACCATAAGCTCCTGCTCCACCACCTACAAAGCTACCATTATTAAATTTTGTAGATGAAAGATTTCCTTGAAATGCAGCAGGTACAGTAGAATTATAAGCTGTTGCATGTGCTGCTCCACCTGCTCCTATAACCATAGAGTAACTACCTGCGGCTAAAGAAGCTATAGTATAAATACTAGAGGAGCCACCGCCTCCTCCGCCTCCTCCACCACCACCATTTCCGTAGGCACCAGAACCTCCACCACCTGCACAGATTAAACACTCTACGTTTGATAAAGTTAAACCTGTGGGTACGGTAAAAGTTCCTGAACTTGTAAAAATATGTGCTCTATAATTATTAGAACCTATTGTATAAGTTGTAACAGTCTGACCACCTGATGCAACACCACCAACTGTTTTAGTTACACTTGTAACAGATGGAGTATTTCCTACATCAGTGTTTTCAATAGAAATAACCACTGTTGCACCAACCGATAAATTTTGTACTGCTGTAGGAGTCGTAACAGTAGCTGTTCCACTTGATACTGATACATTAGTATTTCTAGCAATTTCTGATCCTGAGACTTTATAAACAACATTAATAGCAGTTGTTGTATTAGAAACTGTAAGTGTAAGAGTAGCTGCAACACCTGCTAAAACGTCACCTGAAATTGAAGTAAGCACAGGTATTAAATGTGTCTGAAGCCAAGAACTTCCATTCCAAAATTCTATTGATAATAAAGTAGTATTATATCTAAAATTTCCCGCAATCGGACTACTTGGTCTTTCTGCGGTTGTCCCTTGAGGTAATGTAATCCCTTGATCTGGTAATGAACTATGTACTATTTTTGATAAAGGCATAATTAAATTTCCATATTAGCTTCTGTAAAAGTTTTATATTCAATTTTAACATCATCAGTCCACACAGCATTAGCCACTGCTTGAACTTTTTTATCTTCTTTTGAAATATCTGTGTCTGTATGTGTCCATTGTAACTTACCATCTTTTAAATCAGGTACCATTACTCCATTATCTTCTTTAGTTTTATAAACAGAAGTAAAAGGTTGTAATACATGTCGATGATGTGACCTAGATATTTCACTACCATTCTCTTTAAAAATAGTATCAGTTCTTACATGGATTGACCAATTAGCCACTATCTCTATCTGACCTATTTCTATTTCTTTCGTTAAGCTCATTCAAATCTCCTAATCTGTTATATATGTCCCACCAATAAGAATAGTAACAGCAGTACCAGATTGTTGACTTGCTTGTACTCCATCACCATTGTTACCATGCCTATATCTAAGTAATGAAAATGCACTTGATCCTGGATTAATTCTTGCTTGTACACCTTGCATACTTCCTGATGAATAATACACATGGCTGTTAAATCCTACAGTTATTGATTGTTGCATATTGGTTGTTGAATTTGAAGCATAAGGTAATCCAGAAACTGTCATACTGCCACTACCAGATACTACACCATTAACATTAGCATGAGCCGTTACTACTTTACCAATTTTAACATACCTTCCAACTGCTACAGAAGGACTGCTTACACCAGTTAATGAAGGTGTCCATGAACCCTCTTCACTAGCAACACCCGCATCACCAAAAGATAGAACACCATTACCATCTGTAATTAATGCTTTACCTGCTGACGGTGCAGTGCTCGGTAAAGTTAAAGTGTAAGATTGTTGAGCACTATGAGGAGGTGCTTTCAGCTTTACACCATGAGTGTTGACATGGCAATTCAATTGTAGATAACCATCAACACTAGATCCATCACCTTTTATTTCTAATCCTGCGTTAGAAGAGCTACTCATAAAATTTGTTTTTGCAGATGTTACAGAACTATCTAAAATTTTTAATGTAGTTACAGCATCATTGACAATTTTTGATGTAGACACAGAACCATCGGGTGGGACAGTAGTCTGAATAGCTTTAGCTATAAAGATAACATAAAAATTGTCACTTGATTGTATAGCACCTGTCATTGTTAAAGTGGTGCCACTAACAGAATATGCTTCTGTAGGTTCTTGTCTTACATTATTTAAAAAGACTGCAATGTCATTCGGACTCGATACTTCATGATCGAGAGTATAAATTGTACCACCATTACCAGTAATATCTTGCTTTGCTAAACTAGTAAAAGCGGTAGTTGGGATATTTCCTATGTATGGCATTCTCTAAACCTTTATGTACTAATTGCATCTACAGCAGACACCCAGACATCTAATCCACTTGCCACTGAACTTGTTACTTTTAATATATCACCTGATTGCATAACTAACTTTGCACCACCATCTAAAACCTGTAATGAAGATCCAACGGGAATCGGAGCGGAATTCACAATTGAAATAACATCTGAACCTACAGTTATAGTTACTGTCGCATTTACTTGTGTGGATGCAACATTAGCAATAGAGATTCCTATAATTGTATCATTACTATCAGCAGTTACTATGGTAGTTGCACTAGCACCTACTGAATTTGATATATATCTTCTAAAATTTTGAGCCATAATTTTGTTCCTTTATTTTACAATGCAATTCCCATAGCTATTACAAAACCCGCACTAACTGATGGAGTAGGTGTCGTGTTAACAAAAGCCGCACCATTATACTCAAGTATCTGACCATTTTGTGGACTAGTAATTGTTACATCTGATAGATCATTAGCTTCCGTAGTATCTACACTTACAAAAGCAGATCCATTGTAA
>CEWK01268357.1_pt1 | contig 15478 bp, 10 predicted proteins | sample 531431 | NCBI WGS metagenome assembly CEWK01 (sample SAMEA2623059, study PRJEB7988) | marine metagenome | isolation source: saline water (ENVO:00002010), including
TTTAAGTTTAAAAGCATTCTATCAATATGATATAGGTATTCATCTAAATCTTCTATTAATAAAATTTTTCCATTTGTATCCAAATCTGATGCAGAACCCAACAAGGAATATAAAATAGACAAATTACCTCCTACAATTTGACCTGAACATTTGCCTTTTTTGTTTAATTTATGTGATTTTATTTTAATACTATTTGGTGTTTCAAATAAACAATCATAAATACTTTTTATTGACGATAATGTATTGTTTTTAAAATTTATTGGCATACTTGAATGGAGTGTCGCTATGCCTAGATTATTTAAATGAGAATGTAAAACTGTAACATCGCTATATCCAATAATCCATTTAGGATTACTTTGTAACATCTTAAAATCAACACTATCAACAATCCTAGCAGTACCGTAACCCCCTCTTGCACAAAATATAGCTTTGATATTTTTATCATTTATAAAATATTGCAAATCATTTGCTCTCTGCTCATCAGTACCAGAAAACTGATTTTTGCTATTAAATAAATTATCTCCATAAACTATATTTAAGTCCCATGATTCAAAAATATTAACGGCGTGAGCTATTTCTGATCTTGAAACTTTTCTTGCAGTAGATATTAAGCCAATCTTATCCCCTTTTTGAAGTTTTTCAGGTATTTTCATAAAATCAATTTATTTAATAGTAAAACTTATCTTTGCTAAAATAATTTTTTTTTAACAAAAAATGAATTCAAAAAGATATACTATAACTTCAGCACTTTTGTATGCAAATGGGCCTATTCATATTGGGCATGTTGCTGGTGCATATTTGCCTGCAGATATTTATGTAAGATATCTTAAATTAAATGAAAACGATGTTGTATTTATTTGTGGATCTGACGAGCATGGCGCTGCTATTACCCTACAGGCAAAAAAAGAAGGTATAACACCAAAAAAAATAATAGATAAATACCATTGTTTAAATAAAAAGACATTTGAAGATTTTGGAATTAACTTTAGCATTTATCATCGTACTTCATCCAAAGTTCATCACAAAACTGCTTCAGAATTTTTTGAGAATTTAGATAATAAAAATGTATTTGTTAAAAAAACAACACAACAATTTTATGATAAGAAAAATAAGCAATTTCTTGCAGATCGTTATGTTAAAGGAGAATGTCCAAAATGTGGTTATATGCATGCGTATGGGGATCAATGTGAAAGTTGCGGAACAACTTTAAGCCCTGAAGAATTAATTAATCCTAAATCAACATTGAGCGGTGAAGCTCCTGAAAAAAAGAACACTACTCACTGGTATTTACCAATGCAAAAACATGAAAATTGGCTAAAAAAATGGATAGAAACAGGAGATATCAATGGAAAAAAACAACATGATCCAAAAACATGGAGAAAACAGGTCCTAGGCCAATGTAAATCATGGATTGAGGCAGGGCTAAGAGAAAGAGCAATGACTAGAGATTTAGATTGGGGAGTCAAAGTTCCGCTAAAAAATGCTGAAGGTAAGGTTCTTTACGTTTGGTTAGACGCGCCTATTGGATATATATCCGCAACTAAGCAATGGGCTAAAAACAATAATAAACAATGGGAGCCATACTGGAAAGATAAAGATACTCAACTTATTCATTTTATAGGAAAAGACAATATTGTGTTTCACTCAATAATTTTTCCAATAATTTTAAAATCACATGGCGAATATATTTTACCTTCTAATGTGCCTGCAAATGAATTTTTAAATCTTGAAGGAAAGAAATTATCAACTTCAAGAAACTGGGCCATATGGCTAAAAGATTATCTTGTTGATTTTAAAGGGAAACAAGATTCATTAAGATATGCTTTATGTGCAACATCACCAGAGGGAAAAGATACAGATTTTACTTGGCTAGAATTTCAAGCAAGAAACAATAATGAACTAGTTGCTATATATGGAAATTATGTTAATCGTGTTTTTGTTCTAATAAATAAATATTGGCAAGGGATAGTTCCTAAAGCAGTAATTACTGATAAAACTGATGAAGAGGTACTATTGAAGCTCAGAGAATATCCTGAAAAAGTTAGTACTCAAATAAAATTATTCAAGTTTAAAGAGTCCTTAAGTCTAGTCATGGGGCTAGCTAGAACAGGAAATAAATATTTAGCAGATACTGAACCCTGGAAGTTAAAAAACACAGATGAATCAAGAGTTAAAACTATTATGAATATTTCTATTCAAATTGTTCACTCTTTAGCAATTTTATCTGAACCTTTTTTACCTTTTACATCTAAGAAATTAATGAAAATATTAAATGTCAAAGATGTGAAATGGAAAAACGCTGGAAAAACATATATTCAAGATGGACATAAAATAGAAAAACCTATTCATCTTTTTGAAAAAATAGAAAATAAAGATATAGAGTATCAGTTAAAAAAACTTAATAAATGAAAAAAATAACTTACTATTTACTTATAATAATTATATCTACAAATAGTCTAATTGCTCAATGTGATGGTAGATATCAAACAGAAATTTTTAACTCAGTTAGTGTAACAACAGTTAACTACTCAGATATATATAACGATAATTTTCATAGTATGGATATATATACTCCAGAGGGCGATATAGAAGTAAATCGTCCTCTAATTTTATATTTACATGGTGGCTCATATTATGGCGGTAATAAATCCATGACAGACTGTGTTGATTTTTGTGAAACTATGGCAAAAAAAGGTTATGTTACAGCCTCTTTGAATTATAGACTATCAAACATTATTTCTTTTTTAACAAGTAATGTAACACAATATGAAACAGTTTTAAAATCTGTTGCAGATGTTAAGTCTGCAATAAGATATTTTAGAAAAGATTTTGATAATGGAAACAATTATGGAATTGATCCAAATACAATTTTTGTTGGAGGATATTCTGCAGGCGCAGTGACAGCTATTCATTTAGCGTATATTGATGAAATTAATGATCTTCCAACTTCTCCAATAAATGTACAGAATATTGTAAATGATATTGCAGGTGTATACGGCTTGGAAGGTGACGCAGGTAATTATGGATACCCATCAAATGTAAGTGGTGTTATAAGTATTGCTGGAGGCATCAACAATGTAGACTGGATAGACGAATTTGATGAGCCTTTAGTTAGCATACAAGGGACATCTGATCTAACAATAAATTATAATTGTGGGCCAGCAATGAATAATCCATTAGTTTTAACACTTTGTGGGTCAGGAGAAATGCATCCCCAAGCAGATATGGTCGGAGTAATAAATGATAAATTAATATTTACTGGCGAGAATCATTCGTGGCCTGCATACGGAAATAATAGTGCAAAATTTGTTCAGGCAATCAACTTTATAACTGATTTTTTATTTCCATTACTACCATGTAATAACTTAACTTATTTTAACGATAACCAAAATACAGCACAAAAAAATATTTTAAAAATTACAGATTTATTTGGAAAAGAAACAAATTTGACATACAATAAACATTTATTTTTTTTATACTCTGATGGCACTGTTGAGCGTAAAATAATTTTTGAATAGTGCTATCTTTTACATTATTTAATAAAGTATTTTAAAATTTATTAACTTGAAATGCATCTAATTGAAAGCTGAAAAACCTATAAGACTAAACAAATTTATTTCTAATGCTGGAATCTGCAGTCGTCGAGATGCAGATAAATTTATTGAAGCTGGAATAATAACGGTTAATGGGAAAAAAGTTGCTGTGGGCTCAAAAATAAAAAACACGGATGTAATAAAATTTAATGACCAAAAAATAAAGTCGGAAAAATCAACATATATTCTACTAAATAAACCAAAAAAAATAGCTTTAAATGCAATAAGCAAAGAAAAGAAATCTAATAATAAAATTTTTGACTTTGCACATAGAGAAAAAGTATTTCCAACAGACAAACTAAATCATACTGAAAGCGGTCTTTTAATTTTTACAAATGATCAGCTTTTAGCTAAAAAAATCACAAATAAAAATCAAAAAATAAAATCTGTTTATCAAATAATGCTAAATAAAGAAATCTCAAATGAAGATATTAAGACACTTAAAAATGGAATAGATATTAACGGAGGAAAACATAAGTTAACATCAGTTTCATTTTTAAATAAAAAAAATGAATTGGGAATTGAACAAAATAGAGGGGGTATTAAAATTTTAAAATTATTATTTAAAAAACTTAATTACAATATTGTTTCTTTGGATCGAGTCTTACTAGCAGGCATTACCAAAAAAAATCTACCCAGAAAAAAACACAGATTTTTGACAGAAGAAGAAATAAATATTCTTAAAAGACTATAAAATAACTTATTACGTTTATGTTAAAAATGATAAATCGAAATAAACTAAAAAAAACAATTTTAAGAATAATAAAGATTTTATTTATTATCATATGCGTAATATTTATTTTATTTTTTATAATAACAAAATTTTTTAGTGAGGAAATTGAAAATGAAATACTAAAAAAATTAAAAGACAAAATCAATACTACTGTAACTCTAGAAAATATAGAACTTACCTTGTACGATAATTTTCCCAAAGGATCAGTTCGTATATCTAATTTATTAATAAAAGAACCAAAAGGTTTTGAAAATGACACATTAATTTTTTCAAAAACAGCATATGTGGAAATTAGTTTAATCGACTTAATAAACAGAAATTATAATTTTGAAAGTATAATTATTAGCGACGGAAAAATAAATATAAAATACAATGATCAAAATTTTCCAAATTACCATGTTTTCAAAAAAGAGTCATCAAACACAAAAAAAAGCAATATTAATATCAAAAAGGTATCGTTACTAAACACTAGCTTACAAATAAAAAAGCCAAATAAATTAAATCTAAATTGGGACTTAGAGAAAGCTATAGTTTTAATCAATAATAAAGATAAGTATAATGTTACTACAAATGGGATATCAAAAAACTTAAAAATTGATAGTACAGAATATATGTTCAACAAAAAATTTGATTTTTCCACAAATACATCACTTAACAAAAAACAAATAGCTATATCAAATTTAAACTTTCAAATTGAAGAAACAAAACTGAAATTATCAGGAAAAATTATTGATTATGATAGTCTGGATCTTATGGTTGTTGCAAAAAAAGAAAATATCAAAAACTTGATTTCTTTACTACCTGAAAATATTAAAAAGCTTTTTATTCCATTTAACATAGATGGTATTATAACATTTAATAGCAGAATTACAGGAAATTTTAGTAAGCAAAATAATCCTTATTTTAATATGAATTATAATATTAAAAATGGTTCTTTTAAAAAACATTCTAATCCATTTATTTTAAACCAAATATCGATGAACGGGAGTGCTAATAATGGAACAGAAAAAAGCTTTAATACAACTGAGATTACAGCAAATAATTTTATGGGAAAATTAAAAAACGGATATGTTAATGGAGATTTTTCTCTATCTAATCTAAATAATTATTTTTTAGATGCATCTTTTCAGTCTTTATGGGATATTAATGAATTAAATAAGTATTCTAATAAAACTAATTTCGTTTCCACAAAAGGGAAATTATATACTGAAAGTAACTATAAAGGAAATATTGCTTTTGATTACAGGCTTAAAAAAATGTTTCTTAATGCAAATCATACATCTAAAATAAAATTGGAAGATGTAGAATTTTTTTACAAAGAATTTCCGCTGAAATTTTCGTTTAAGAATATTGATTGTAAAATAACAAATGAAATATGTAATGTAAAATCTTCATCGTTAACTATTTCAGAAACAGATATTGATTTTAATGGTGAAATCAAGAATCTTATCGGCTATATTTTGGAAATAAAACCAAAAATATTTGTTAATGGATCTACAAAATCAACATACACTAACTTTCAAGAGCTAATGACATTAAGTGAAATAAATTCTAAATCTACCACAAAACCTAAAAACAAAACAAGTAGTAAAATTATGCCTGAATGGATTACATCTAATACATCAATTAAAATTGACAATTTTTCTTATGATAACATAATTGCATCTAATATTTCAGGAAACTTAGCATATAACAATGGTGTGACTAATTTTAAAAACATAAATGGAGAAATCCTGGACGGTAATATTTTGGGAGAATTTATTTTAAAAGAAACTAAGCCTAATAATTTAAACTTGAAGGCTAACATTAATGTTAGTAAAATAAATATTAGAAATTCTTTTAATGCATTTAACAACTATGGTCAAGAATTTATTCTGCCTGAAAATATTAAAGGAATAGGAAGTGCTAAATTATCTGTGGATGCATCTTGGGGGCCACAATATATTTTAAACACAAAAGATTTGAAAATTAATTCTTATTTATCAATAGAAAAGGGAGAACTAATTGATTTCAAACCGCTAGAAAGTTTATCTGGATATGTAAGTTTAGATGAATTAAAACATGTAAGATTTTCTAATTTGGAAAATAGTATAGAAGTTGAAAATGAACTAGTAAAAATACCTGCTATGGAAATTAAGTCCTCTGCACTATCAGTATACATTTCAGGTACTCATTCATTTAACAATGAAATAGATTATAATGTAACATTATTACTTTCTGAACTCTTATCAAGTAAGTTTAGACAAAAAAACACAACAATTAAAGAGTTTGGAGAGGAAAAAAAAGATGGGAAAATATTAAATACTGTTTATTTTAACATGAAAGGAGATACAGAAAATCCAAAAATAACCCTTGACAAAATTAGATTTTTAGAAGATATAAAAAAAACTATAGAAAAAGAAAAAACAATTATTAGAAATATTTATGATGAGGAAATATTAAATAAACAAGATGATAATAGTAACGATGATGAAATAGATATTGAATGGGAACCTGAATTTAAGTAATATGGATATATACGTAAAAAAGCAAAGGTGGAAATTTATACTAATTGCAGCTGCTTTATTAATCGGCATAATCTCTCTTTTTGTAACTAATATTTTAGTTAATGAACTTGAAAAAGAAGAAAGAGAAAAAGCTGAGCTTATGGCAAAAGCCATTGACTATCAGATAAATAATAATACACCAGACCCCTTTGTAAGTAAAATAATTCAAGATAATAATAGTATCCCTGTAATGTTAGTTGATGAAAAAAATCAGATTTTACTATATCGAAATTTTCAAACTTATACTAAAATAGATAGTTTTTTAATTAGTATTGGTATAATTAAACCAAAAGCCATTACTGATGATTTTCTTCAAAAGCAATTATCAAAAATCAAAAATAATGGTTATGACCCTATTAAGGTTAACCTGCCAAACGGAGATAAACAATTGGTTTATTATAAAGATTCTAGAATGCTTAATCGTTTACGTTTTTATCCTCTCTACCAACTTGGCTTCATTACGGTTTTTATAATAATTGCATATTTTATTTTTAGCTCATCCAGAAGGTCTGAACAGAATCAGGTATGGGCAGGCATGGCTAAAGAAGCTGCTCATCAACTAGGCACTCCAATATCATCACTGATGGCCTGGTTAGAATTATTAAAAGAAAAAAAAATAGAACCTGGCTTACTTAATAAAATGGAAAAAGATATTTTTCATCTTGAAACAATAACTGATAGATTTTCAAAAATAGGTTCTCGTCCCGAATTAAAACAAATAAATATTTATAATCTTTTAAATGAAGCTGTTTTTTATTTAGAATCAAGATTGCCAAAAAAAATAAAAATAAAAGTGTTGGCTAAAGAAAAAAATGTAATAATTAACGCCAATACAGTGCTGTTAAATTGGGTGATAGAAAACATTTGTAAAAACTCTGTAGATGCGATGAAAGGAAGTGGTGAGATTTTAATAGAATTAAACTCTAATAAATCTCATGTTATAATTAATATTTCCGATGAGGGTGATGGAATCAGTCCGTCGATTGCTCAAAACATCTTCAAACCAGGTGTTACATCAAAAAAAAGAGGGTGGGGATTAGGGCTTTCTCTTTCTAAAAGAATTATTGAAGAATACCATAAAGGGAAAATTTCTGTTTTGAGATCTGTAAAAGGTGTTGGAACTACTTTTGCAATTAAGCTACCCAAAAAATAGTTATACGTTTTTTTTGTTGATGTAATTTTGATGTTGTTCCTCAGCTCTAAAAAAAACTGTTTCAGCTTTTACTTGTATTGTAGCTAAACAACTAGCTTTTGCACTATGATTAGATAATAAGTTCTCTGCCTGTTCTTTCTGTTCTTTACTGTTAAAATAAATAATCGGTTTATGCCAATTATTAACCAGTTTTAACTTTTTATTTAAATAAATACAATGATTAAAAAAAACACTTAAAATATGCCTATATGAAATAATAGATGGTTCAAAGTATATTTGAACAACTTCAGAATGATTTGTTTTTCCCGATTGTACTTGCTCATATGTTGAATGTTCAATCTTACCACCCATATATCCAACATGTAGTAGATATACTCCCGTTAAATTTCTATATAACTTATCTAAATACCAAAAATTACCTCCTGCAAGTGTCAGTAATTCTAAATTTTTATAAGCTTTAAACTGTATGCTAAGTGAATTAACACAATGTCGTGTGTTTTTTATTGTAAGGTTTTCTCCATAAAAAACATGACCTAAATGCCCATCACATTTTGCACAACAAATTTCAGTACGAACTCTTCCCCCACTTAGGTCTTCATAACAATTAATAGCCCCATCAATCTGATCATCAAAAGATGGCCAACCACATCCAGAATTAAATTTTGTATTAGACTCATATAATGGAGACTTACACGCTCTGCATATAAAAACACCAGCATCATAAAAATCATTATATACACCCGAGAAAGGTTTTTCAGTTCCCTTGTCTCTTAAAATATATTTTTCTTCTTCTGATAAGCTTTTTAAGTATTTTTCATTCATTCAACAAAAATACTAAAAGGATTAATTTTATTAACTAAATATGCTTAATTTGAAAAACTTATTTGAAAGCAAATGGCCGGAATCTATATACATATACCATATTGTAAACAAAGATGTAGTTATTGCGATTTTCATTTTAAAATCTCACAAAAAGATAGACCTGAAGTAATTAAATCTATAAAAATTGAATTACTTGAAAATGTTAATTATTTCAATAACAAAGAAGTCAAGACAATTTATTTTGGAGGCGGCACACCATCAATTATAAATGAAAAAGAGTTAGAAGATTTAATTATTCTAATTTATCAAAACTTTAAAGTTAAAAAAAATGTAGAAATAACAGTTGAATGTAATCCAGAGGATATAACAACAAATAAAATTGTTTCTTACAGAAAAATGGGAATTAATAGGCTAAGTATTGGTGTACAATCATTTAATAATTCTGAATTAGAATTTATGAATAGATCACATAATGCAGAAAAAGCATATAATAGCATAACTATAGCTCAGCAAAATGGATTTGAAAACATAAGTGTTGATTTAATGTATGGTCTACCAAACCAAAAAATAGATGCTTTGCAAAGAAATCTTTCGATTATAAATGAATTAAAAATTAAGCATTTTGCAGCCTATGGCCTCACAATTGAGAAAAAAACTAAATTATTTCATTTAATAAAAACAAAAAAAATAATTCCATTGCAAGACCATAAAGTTAACGAACAATTTTATTTAATAGAAGATTTTGCAAAAGAAAACAAATATATACACTACGAAATATCAAATTTTGCAAAAGCAGGTTTTTTGGCAAAACATAATTCTGCATATTGGGAAAACAAAATATATCTTGGTGTGGGTCCCTCAGCACACTCATTTGATGGCAAACAAAGAAAATGGAATGTTTCATCAAATAAAAAATACATTGAAGGCATAAATAATAAATCAATTAATTATTTTACAATTGAACACCTATCCAAACAACAACATTACAATGAATATTTAATGACAAATTTCAGAACAATCTGGGGGGTTGATACTAAAATAATTGAACACAGATTTGGCAGATCCTACAAAGAAAAGTTTTTAAAAGCAATCAAAAAATGGCTTAATAAAAACTATATTAAAAATGAAAAAAGCATTTTTAAATTAAGTAGTAAAGGCAAACTATTTGCTGATCAGATATCTTCTGATATGTTTTTAATCAACTAAATTAAGTATTTTTTTAAAATACTTTTCATATTGATCAACAATTAAAGGCCATCTATAATTGTTATTTATTTCTTCAATATTATTTTGAATCAGCCTTTGTGTATTGCTATATTTTTTACTAAATATTAGACTTAACTGCTGGGGTGTGGAGAAGTAAAAAGCATTGTTTTTTAAAACTGATCGGTTAAATTTATTATCATGAGAGGCGATTAATGCGCTAGCAGCCATAGCTTCAAGTAAAGAAGGGTTGGTTCCCCCCACAGAATGGCCGTGAACATATAGCTTTGAATAATATCTAATATTATCTAAATGTTCCTTATCGTATATAGCTCCTAAGAATATTATTCCTTTATTTCTGTATTTATCTTTTAAATAATCTCCATATCTAGTAGTATGTTTGCCAATAAAATAATACGGAACATTACTTTTGCTTAAAAGATATGCATCAAACATCATTTCTAAATTATTTTCGGGTTCTAGTCTTGCAATTGATAAATAATAAGACTTAACTTTCATCTTATAATAGTCTAAAATATCAGGGCTAAATTTTTTTGGCCTCAGAGCACCATAAGGTATAAATTCAGCAGTTCTGTTATATTCTTTTTTAATGTATTCTTTAATTCCTATATTGTCTGCAATCAGATAATCTGAAAATTTTATTCCATATTTTTCAAGTCTTTTTGTAATATTTTGAACCAATTTACTCCATTTTTCACGTTTCCACTCTAATCCATCTATATTTGTTGCAACAACCTTTCTTCTATGTCTACATAAAATTATTGACAAAGAAGATGTTATTAGGCCCAACTGTAGAATAATATCAAAGTCCTGCTTTACAGCATGCCTAAAACATATATAATCATAAATAAAATTAGATGCTGAATTACCAAAAAAATTTTTGGGGCTTCTTTTTTTTACAATCTTTACTCCCTTATAATAATCATTTTTAAATGGATGAAAATGTGGAGAGTAAACAGTAACTTCATGTCCCTTTTCAACAAGACCAATAGATAAATACTCAGCACATTGCTCAAAGCCCCCATAATTATTTGGAATACCTCTTGTCCCTAGTATTGCTATTTTCATATTATTATAAATAAAAATATGTTGTAACTTATTACAAAGATATGATATGTTAATTAAACAATGTATCAAAATAAAATTAACATAAAGATGTTGACATTTATAATAATCAATAATGATTTGTCATTATTATATGTTTTATTATTGCATTGTCGTAATACTTGTTTTGGGTTGTATAAAACTAACACTATACAACAACATAAAAAAACCTCCATAAATACAATTATGGAGGTTTTTTAATTTATAATGTGTTTTCTTTATCTACTGCACTAATTTAACCGAAAGCATGAACTCATGTGAACCAGAATAGTAACTACTGTATGTTGAACTAGGTAATGCATATGAATATCCAATATTGAATCTATTATTAATATTATATCCAAATAAAACAGCTAAAGATGACAACTCATTATTGGCTTGATAATTCATTCCTAACCAAACTAAATCTTTATATTCTGACTTAACACCAAAATCAATCTGCGTAGATGCACCCTCAACTGCTTTTACAAAAAGGCTTGGTTCTAATGATATGTTAGGATTAATTTTATATATATACGAACCTAAAATATAAATATGCCTAGCCAGCTTACCGTCACTACTGTATTGATCATATAATTTTGCGACATCATCATCCATTAAATTCAGTTCGGAACTTAATAATTGAGGTAAAGCCGCTCCAAAATACCAATTACTTCCACTTAAATTAATTCCAAAAGTTGCGTCAGGCAATGTTCTAACAATATCCCCTCCTTGCAATAATGGATCATTGATATGTTCAGTTTGTAAGTCTTTTATTATTTTAAACTGAGTAAATCCTCCCTGTAAAGCAAAAGAAAGATCCATGTTTTTATTTAATGACAATTTATATGTGTAAGATACGGCTGAACCTATTCTACTAGTAGGTCCAGTAATATCGCTGTAAATAATACCTCCAAGACCTATATTTTCATTATGTTTTCCGTGGATACTAATAAGGTTTGTTCTTGGTGCATCTTTAATACCGGACCATTGATTTCTAATTATTGTATTTACTTGATAATAATCATGCATTCCTGCCACAGCGGGGTTTATTGCATAGCTATTGTTCATATATTGAGTAATCTGAGGTAATTGTTGAGAATACAAAATATTAACAAAAAAGATTGTCAATAATAAAACATATATTTTTTTCATATTAAAAATTTTCACGTTACCTAATAATTGTTACTGGACCTGTTTGAGGTTCATCTCCCGTATTCAAGTCAATAATATAATAATATGTTCCAACTACGAGTTCTTCACCATTATTAGTTCCATCCCAGGGAGTGTATTGTTCTCCACCAACAGATTCAAAAACTAATCCTCCCCACCTATTAAATACCTGCACTAATGCATTCTCGTATTGTTCAATATCTATTGGAGACCATGTGTCATTATATCCGTCATTATTAGGTGTAATCGCATCATATGGTAACACTCCAACAACTACATAAATTGAATCATAGCCTTCGCAGCCATAAGAATCTGTAACATACAAGTAGTACCAGCCAGAAGATTCTAAATTATATACATTAAGATCTCCATTATTATTAACTTCACTATTGTCATCCCATTGCCAATTATATTCATCACAATTTATATTACCTGAGGACAGTTGTATATTTTCACCAGATAAAATAACTGGATAATCACCATACTCAACACCAGGATTTGAAGTAATTAATGGATCAATAAAATTAACATTTACTTTTGCTGTTATATCAAAAGATGATGCACATAAAGGATCTGTAACAGTTAATGTGTATATATCCAAAACATTGGTTGGTGTTACAATAATATCAGCCTGGTCATTTATAATACTATTAACTGTTTTATTTAAGATAATTTCATTTTCATGTGACCATACGTATGTGAATCCTAGCTTTTCATCGACATTTAAAACAAAATCTGATCCAAGACAAATTGTGGTGTCAAAAGATGAAATATTTCCAGGCAAAAATACTTCATCGCTAGCTATAACTCTAGCTGTATCATAAACAACACACCCATTATTATCAACTACTTCCAAATAATAAATACCTGGTGAAAGAGAGTTAAGTATTGATGTATTTTGGCCCGTGCTCCACAAATAACTATATGGAGTGGTACCACCCTCAACAAGTGAATTTATTTCACCATCATTTGCATTACAACTTTCATGTTCAATATCTAACTCTAATGTTAAAGCCTCGGATGGTTGAGAAATATAAATTGATTCTGATTCTATTGAACAACCATTTTGATCGATAGCCGTAACGGTGTAAATCCCCGGTGACAAGTTATTATCTGTTGATATATCAATTTGATCACTATAACCACTAGAGAATGAGTAACTATACGTTTGCGGAATCCCATTAAAAGGAGTTCCTCCACTTGCTTCAGCAGTAATTGATGCATCAAAAACTTCATAGCAATTAACATTTGTTTGGGTAACTGTTAGCATCATTTCAGATGGTTCAGATAGAATTATTGATGTAGTGTCCATGCAACCCTTACTGTCTTTTACATTTACAGTATAATTTCCTGCAACTAAATTCGTATTGTTAGATGTTAAGACATTAAATTGATCAAAATTGTTTGACCAAAAATAATCGTAGGGTAAATTTCCTCCAACTGATGAAGCTTGTAATGACCCATCACTTGCACCATAACATGAAATGTCTTGTAAATTGTAGTTTGATGTAACGATTACAGTAACCTCAAGCTTAGGTTGTTGATTTATTGATACAACAATAGAATCTATACAACCCTGAGCATCTGATACTAAACAAGTATATTCAGTACTATTTGTTGTATTATCTACACACAATCCAACTGCTGTTTCGGTTGTTTGGGATAAAATATCATTCCAAGAATAGAAATATACAGGGTTTCCATTTATATCAAAATTGGGCGCCCCTCCAGTAACTAAAGCTGTAATTTCTCCATCGCAATAATCAAAACAAGTTACATCTTGTGAAGATGAAGTTACAGCAAGTGCATTGTCATCATTAATAATAAATGATGCATTTGAAACACAATTATTTTCATCATGTACTGTTATCGTATATGTTCCTATACTTAAATTGTTAATTGAATATGTAGTATCTCCCGTATTCCAAGTATAATCATAAGAACTTGCATTTCCAACTCCTCCAGTAACAATGTCTGTTAATGAACCATTATTCCACCCTTCACACGAAACATGAGTTGGAACAAATGAATGGGAAATTGGATCTGGCTGACTAAATAAAATATTTTCTGAGTAAATACATCCATTTATATCAGCTATTTCAAAAACATATTCTCCTGCATAGATATCGTTAAAAGAATTTGCATATGTAGAATTAATTAATGTGCCTGTCACCGCATTATACATACTTTTTATGAATGGACCTGTTCCTCCGTTAACAACTAAATCTGCAAATCCAGAATTATCTCCATGACATTTAATTTGATAGCTATATAATCCACTGTTTCCATTAAAAACCCAACCTGATGTTGTAATATCTACTAATAATTCATCGGGCTCATTAATTATAATATAATCTGCAGCAACACAATTATTTATATCATAAACTTCCACAGTGTATGTGCCTGGTCCATATCCGTTAAAGTAGGCCATATTTGTATAATGCGTTGACCCATTAACAGAATACTCGAAAGGAGCTGTTCCTCCTAAAACATCAATTGCTAAGATTTCAGCATCCTCAGCTCCGTAACATGAAACATTAGTAAAATGAGTGCTATCTATTTCAAGTAAATCTGGATAGATGATATCAATTATAGTATCTACAAAACATCCATTGTCATCAGTTACCGTTATTGTATACGAATTTGGTGCCAAAAGTCCAAATACAGGATTAATTTGCGGGGATGTTAACGATCCATTTGAATATAAATATGGTTGTTGACCGCCAGATGCAACGACTTCTATTTGTGCGTCATCAACTCCATAACAACTATTTTGAGATATAAGAATAGTATCAAATTTTATTGGGTTTATTGGATCATCAATATCTACACTTGCTGAAATAGAACAACCAGTAGCATCTGTTACATTAACAATATATGTTCCAGTTGGCACGTTATTTAGTGTTGCAGTTAAGCCAGTAGCTATAGGGCCATTGTTATCACTCCACTGATATGATAGGTTCCCAATTGCACCTGAAGTGAAAACAGTTGCACTTCCACTATTGGGGCCTAAACATGGCGATACAGTGGTAAAGTTAAGACTGAAAGCTGGTGAAAAACCAACAGACACAGACTCCGAAAAAGAACAACCATTTCCATCGGTAACAGTTACAAGGTAATTTCCAGATGATAAATTGTTTGCAACAAATGT
>CEWK01022907.1_pt1 | contig 15416 bp, 13 predicted proteins | sample 531431 | NCBI WGS metagenome assembly CEWK01 (sample SAMEA2623059, study PRJEB7988) | marine metagenome | isolation source: saline water (ENVO:00002010), including
AAGACCATCCCATCTCATCTGAATCGGACAGGCAAGGTCAGGGAATTCCTCTTCACTCGCAAATAGGGAAACTTCGAATCTAGGATCAACCTTAAAGGCGGCTTTTTCTTCTCGAGGAGATAACCATTGATTCGCCCCTCTGCTTTCTTTGGTGATCGGTAACGGAGGGACATTTGAGTCATTGATAATAGGATTAGGGTTTAAGCCCATGACTAATTTGTGAATTCTTTGATCACGATTCGAAGTCATAATGTCAAAATTTCTCATTGCGGGTAAAAAATCAAGATAGCCGTAACTACCCCTCCTACCGCCAGTGTAGTAGAAAGTATTAAGCGGTCTATAACGAAAAAAGTGTTGATTATTTTTTTCGATAACTGCTGCTTTTACATCGTTATCCAATGGGGGAATTGATTTAGAAAAAATACTTTGAAAAAGGACTTTTGAAAACTCAAGATAACCCATTTCATTCAAATGACATCCATTGATGGTAAGATCATCGCTCAGATCATCCATTCTCGGGAGTAGGTATTGGTAGCTATTAACGAAACCAACCTTTTCTACCATTGCTACTTTTTCCATTATCTGGGTATATTTTTCCAGGTTTGCATTATTCATGTCTGCGGCATTCACCCCCGCTACATTTTCATTTGGAATGGGAGAAATAATAACAACTTTTGGTGCAGAAATTCCGTTGTATGTTTTAGATTTTAAATCATTTAAAAATTTAATAAAACGAATTTCAAAGTCCTTCTTACCTTTATCGCCCGCAAAAGATTCATTAAATCCAAAGGCAGCAATGATTAGGCTGGATTCAAACGAAGTGAGATGTTGTTCAATATCTGCAAAATTAGCTGGTCTCGGTTGGAGATCAATTTCATCTGCTGACCAAGAGAGATTTCGCAGGATTATTTCATGTCTAGGGTGAGCCTTTTGTATTAAGGCTTCAAAGTGACCAAAGTTTCTCATTCGGTCGAAAAGAGTGTTTCCGATTAAAGCAATTCTCTCTTTTTTTTCTAAGGTTAGAGGTAGTTTTGTTTGTATGGGAGTGATAGGTTTGGCTCTTTCTGCATTCTCAGCAAACATGGCAAACTTTCTAAAATCCGCTTCCTCTCCTAGTAAAAGTAGGGACATTAAAAACATTAATATCAAGGCTAGATTCTTAATTGTATTCATTTAAAAAATTTATGTATTGGTAGTAATGACTTAGATTCCAGATAAACATTTATCAATTTTGAGATTGTATGGATGCGAGCAAAAAAGCTTAACATCCAAATTTATTTTTCAAAGAAAACAGAATTTTACTTGAATTGAATCTGAGGTTCTGGGTTTAATTATGATATGCGTCCCTTACATGATTTTATAACGATTCTTTTTTTCCAATTAATTTTTGGATCCTGCCTTTTAGCTCTACCCTTTGGCACCCAACCGAACATCATTTTAGTGATCACCGATGATCAAGGCTATGGCCCAATAGGAAAGCACGGTAATCCTTGGATTCAAACGCCAAGCCTGGATAAGTTGCACGGTCAAAGTACCCGCTTTGAAAGGTTTCTTGTGAGTCCGACCTGCTCCCCCACTCGAGCCGCTCTCATGTCAGGTCGTCACCCAATGAAGAATGGAGTAACCCACACCATTTTAGAACGAGAGCGCATGGCCCTTTCTACGGTAACCCTTCCGCAAGTTCTTTCCAAGGTGGGATATGTGTCAGGAATTTTCGGGAAGTGGCATTTGGGCGACGAAGAGCCCTATCAGCCCCATAAGCGCGGTTTTGACGAGGTTTTTATCCATGGAGCTGGTGGCATTGGCCAAGCCTTTAAATGCTCTTGTGCGGATGTACCTGGAAATAATTATTTCAACCCAACCATTCGTTCCAATGGGTCATTCGTGAAAACCAAGGGTTATTGCACAGACTTGTTTTTTACAGCTGGATTAGGTTGGATTAATAAGATGAAAGATGAAGAAAACCCCTTCTTCGCTTACATTACTACCAATGCCCCCCATGGACCTTTTATCGCCCCACCTGAAAACACCAAGCGATTCACGGATATTGGTTTCTCCGAAAAAGATGCTGGTTTTTACGGAATGATCGAGAATATCGATGAAAACATCGGGATACTCATGAATAAGCTAGAAGAGTGGAACCTTAGTGATGATACCATCCTTATTTTCATGTCTGATAATGGTTCAGTCGGTGGAATGGTACGAGAAGACATAAAACTTGGCATATCGAAGGAAGGGGAGCCAATAAGAGGTTTCAATGCAGGAATGAAAGGCACTAAAGGTTCAGCCCACGAAGGAGGAGTTCGGGTGCCTTTCTTTGTTCGTTGGCCAGGCAAATTCAAGGCGGGTCAAGCGGTCGACAGGATATCTTCCCATATCGATCTTTTTCCAACCCTTGCAGAGATTGCGGGAATAGAGCAATTGCCCGAGGGTCAAGTCGAGGGTCGTAGTTTGGTACCCCTGCTCAAGGACCCAAATGCTAAATGGAAGGATCGCTATTTTTTTACCCAAGTAGCTCGGTGGAAAACGGGATCTGAGCCAATGGATCAAATGTGGAAACATTTTGCAGTTAGAAACCAGCGATTTCGCCTAGTTGAGAACAGCCTTTACGACATGAAGAAAGACCCTAGGCAAACCGAAGACATTGCAGACAAACACCCGGAAAAGGTTCAATCAATGCGTATCGCCTACGAAAAGTTCTGGAAGGAAGCTCGACCTCTCATGGTAAATGAGGATGAACCGATATCCCCAACGCGACCTTTTCATGTTCTCCATGCCAGGCAGTTGGAGGAAGGCGACATTCCCGATTGGAAAGTTCCAAAGTTTTAAATTATTTTTGAACTGATCTTTTTAAAAGCGGGATGTAACGCCCCTTTAAATGATTAGTGTCCATGGGCAATAAGTTAACAAGTACGCAAATCCGATTCATAAGGCTTGCATGACTTGATCCTAGTTGGTATAAATTCCCGCTTAACTTTTTTTACCCTTTCTTCATTATGTCAGAACTAAGTGAATTGACTTTGCAAGTTTCTCCGCGTGAGAAAACAGGTCGCAATGCATGTAATAGCATACGAAACGCAGGGAAAATTCCTGTGATCTTGTACGGCAAGGATTTAAATAAGCCTTATTCTGTAGATGATAAAGAAACCAGAATGTTGCTGAGGCAAGCTTCTGGTACTTCTTCTTTATTTAGGCTCTTAGGCAAAGATGGAGAAGACGAACTTGTTCTCATTAAGGATTTGCAAAAAGATCAAATCAAAGACAAAATTTTACACATTGATTTTATTCAAGTTACTAGGGGCGAAGACCTTCAGACAAAGGTACCACTAGTAATTTTAGGAGAAGCCAGTGGTGTCAAGAATGAAGGTGGAATTCTTGAAGTCCTTGCCAACGAAATTGAAATCAAGTGTCGACCCAGTAAACTTCCTTCCCAAATTGATCTTGATATTAGTGCCTTGGATTTAGGATCAAATCTCCAAATAAAAGATTTGTCCGATATTGATGGAGTGACCTATATGGACTCCCCTGAAATGATGCTCGTTTCATGCGTGGGCAGTGCTAGCGGAAGATCCGATTCCGAAGAAAATGATGGTTCCGCGGATGTTGAAGATGCAGGAGAGGATGAAGGTTCTGAAGGGGAGACCGAGGAAACCAAAGAAGGCGAATAATACTCCTCCTTATGAGAAGTGACAAAAGTAGCAATAATTGGACTCGGCAATCCTGGCCCGACCTACCTGCGAACTCGGCACAATGTAGGTTTTTGGTTGTTAGACCGGTTTGCTGAGGAAAATAATTTCACTTTTAGATTCGATAGTAAGTCTGACTCAGAAATTTCGGAAGGCATATGTTACGAAAAAAAAATCATGCTAATTAAGCCAATGAGTTTCATGAATGACTCGGGTTCTCATCTACTTCCCCTTCTGCGTTCCAACGGTTATGAAAATAATCAGGTTGTAGTTATACACGATGAATTAACTCTTCCATTAGGTGGAATCAAAGTTTCATCTGTTGGAAAGGGTAGCGGTGGTCATAATGGAATTAAAAGTCTAATAGATTCGGTTGGAAATACTTTCATCCGTATTCGTATTGGTATCGGTTCAAAAAAAATTCCTGAACAAACCCTTTCGGAATATGTTTTATCAAAATTTTCGAGTGAGGAATCTTTAATTCTAGAAAATAAAAAACAGCACTTTTTAAGTGCTATACAACTGGTAATCGAAAAAGGAGTGGAAGCAGCAATGAATCTACTCAATCAAGAAAAACAAACTCATTAAACCATGAACAAAAAAAATTATCTTGCTACTATCGTCTTTGATCCACGGGGTTCAGATGGTACTTCCGATGAAATGATTCCTAAACTTAGTGAAATTATAAGCGATTCGAATGGAGAAGTAATAAAGGTAGAAAATCAAGGAAATCATGACTTCGCATACCCCCAAAAAAAGGGGTTATCAAATGCGACTTATCTTCAATTTGAAATTACTGGTCTTCCTTCAACTCCTGAAACAATCAAGCAAAAGTTAAAACTTGAAAAAAAGGTTGATCGTGTATTGATCGAATGTTTGTAATAGATCTTTAAATTTTTTATCTCATGGCCTCCCTTAATAAAGTTCTTTTAATTGGAAATTTGACTCGCGATCCTGATGTTCGAATGATGTCCAATGGCCGACCGGTATGTAATTTTGGTCTGGCGCTTAATCGTTCTTACAAAGATGCAGAAGGAAATCGCAAAGATGAAACGACTTTTGTAGATGTTGAGTGTTTTGGTCCCAGGGCAGAAGCAGTCGGACGTTTCTTTACAAAAGGGCGACCCATTTTTGTTGAAGGTAGGCTTAAACTCGATCAATGGGAGACAAAAGAGGGCGAAAAAAGAAGTGCCATTCGGGTAGTTTTAGATAATTTCGAATTTGTTGATTCACGACAAGAAGCAACCAGCACGAATGCTGGTCCATTTGGTGACAAAATTTCTGCTCAAGAGAGCCCACCAAAAGAGAAACCAATAGCCGATTCCAAGGTAGCGGATCCGGAACTGGATGAAGATGTCCCTTTTTAACTTTACCCCCAAGAAATATGCCACAAACAGAAGTATTGTTAGTTGAACACATTGATAACCTCGGTTCCGAAGGAGATGTAGTGAAAGTTCGTCCCGGATTTGCTCGCAATTTCCTTCTGCCTCGCGGCAAAGCGGTTCCATTAAACCACGCTAACAAAAAGAGGCTAGATGCCCTTAAAGTGTCTAGAGCGGCCAGAGAATCAGAAGATTTACAGAAGGCTCAAGAGATTGCAAATAAACTTGCAGACACTACAATCGCAGTAGCGGTCAAGACAGGGGCAGGAGGCAAATTATTTGGTTCTGTAACCGCGAATCAAATACTCGAAAAACTCGAAGAAAAAGGTTTCAAGCTAGACAAAAGACATTTTACAAAGTTCAAACCTGTGAAGGAATTGGGTCAAATACCTGTAAGTATTTCACTTCTTAAGGAAGTTTCTGTAGAAATTAAATTAGAAGTTGTATCAGAAAACCCTATTGAGGAAGCTGAATAATTATATTCATTGAAGAGAAGAACTATTCGAATGCCATCATCTCCTTCTCTTGTCCAAAACGAAAACCAACCAGCTTTCAAAAATGAATCTGAGGGTTCTGTTACATCCTCAAAATTAGATGGCAAAACTCTGCCTAGTAATGTAGATGCAGAACAAGGCTTGCTTGCTGCATGTATACTAGATGGCTCAGGTGAGGTTATTGGTAGGTGTATCGAGCAGGCTGTAAGCCCTGATCACTTTTACTTTCACAACCATCAACTTATTTTCGATGCCCTCCTTCAACTCCATAATGAAAATAAGGAAGCAGATGAAATTCTAATTGCGGAAAAGCTCTCCGCTTCCAATAACTTGGAGAAAATTGGCGGGAAAGATGCCTTATTTGAATTGTCGTCTAGAATAGACACTACGGCACATGCTCCCTATTGGCTGGATCTTGTTAAAGAAAAAGCAGTGTTAAGAAAGTGTATCTATGTGGGTTTTGAAATTATAGACGGAGCGAATCAAGTCCAAGGAGAAATCGATGATTTTCTAGCTAGTATGGAACAAAGAGTTTGCTCCTTGGGAGATGCACAAAATGTTCGAACATCCGTTCCTTTTCGTGAGCCCATCCAGCATGCCATGGAGCAAATTCAAAGAATGCTTTCACATGAAGAGATGGATGGGTTGCTTTCGGGTTACAAGGATTTGGATCAACTTACAAATGGATTTAAACCGGCAGAAATGATCGTAATTGCAGCTCGGCCTTCCGTGGGAAAGACAAGCTTAGCCATGAATATTGTGGAAAATGTTGCTTTTGCACCAAAATATGAAGCTGATCCCAAGAATATCTTGGTTTTCAGTCTGGAGATGAGTGCAACTTCTCTGGCTATGAGAATGATATGTGGCAGGGCGAAGGTAAATATGAACGACCTACGGCGTGGATTTGTCCCTAAAAGAGATGCAGAAACTCTTAATGCAATAAGTAGAGAATTTCAGAAGGCTTCTTTGTGGGTAGATGATACCAGTGGTCTTAGTATAAATCAGATTCGTGCCAAAGCGAGGCGATTAAAAACAAGAAAGAAAATTCATTTGATTGTTATTGATTATCTTCAACTTATTTCTGGTGATGCTCGATCTCAGTCTCGAGAAAACCAAATCTCCGAAATTTCGAGAGGACTTAAGGCTATGGCTAAAGAACTGGATGTGCCAGTCATTGTTCTAAGTCAACTAAATCGTGATTCTGAAAAAGAGAGAAGAGATCCTAGGCTTTCTGATCTAAGAGAGTCTGGATCTATCGAACAAGATGCCGACATTGTAATGCTCCTTGGAAAACAAAGAAAAGGAGAAGACATTCGAGAGGTTGACCAAGACCAAGATGCGGTAAATTCCGATGAGGATTATGAACCTATTTCTCTTCTGTTAGCTAAGCAGAGAAATGGACCGACCGGTAGAATTAATCTCGCATTTCGTAGAAAATTTACGAGGTTTGAAGTTCTTGAAAGAGAACCAAGACTAAATTAAATGAAATGATTCATAGATTACGACCGATATTCCCGCTGATAATGCTTTTTTCCTGCATTGCTATCTTATGGGCTCAGGTAGTTCCAGCTGGAAAAAAAATAACCTCGATTGAAATTACTTTGGAAGGTCCAAATACTTTGGGTAAGTCTTTTTTATTACAAAACTTACAGGTTGAAGAAGGGATGGTTTATGACCCAACATCGATTGATAAATCTATACGCAACCTTATTGCTACTGGCTCGGTAGATGATGTTAAAGTTTTCTACGATTCTGATAAATCATCTGAAAAAGGGGTAGCACTCATTTTTAAAGTTAGGGCTAAACCAAGAGTCCGAAAAATTTTGTTTATGGGAAATGATAAACTTTCCGATAAAAAACTAGAAAAGACCATAACCTTAAGTGTGGGAGACTTGTTTGATGATTCCACATTCAAGGCAGATCAAGTTGCCATTGAAGAGCTCTATTTGGAGAAAGGCTATTGGAATGCCTCCACCTCTAGCGAGATTAAGAAGGTAAGTAATAATGTTGGAGTAGATGTAATCTTTAAAATTGTAGAAAACGAAAAGCGTAAGATTAAAAAGATCGAGTTTTCTGGTAATGAAATGCTTTCGGCCAAAAAACTTCTTAAGGAGATGGAAACAGCACCTTGGAGATTTTGGAGATTCTGGTCCAAAAGATCCCGTTATCGTCCGAGTATATTAGAAGAAGACTTAAATAAGCTTAAAACAGTTTATAGAAATGAAGGATTTTTGGATGTTAGTATAGAGCAGAGTGGATTAGAAATTAAGCCAAACGGGAAGAGTAACCTAGATTTGATTATCAAAATTGATGAAGGAGATCGTTCTTTCTTTGGGGACTATCAAATTATAGGTAACGTAGTATTGGGTTTAGATTTCCTTATGGACGATTCCTCTGGCGAAAGGGATAATCGATTCGAGATTAAGAAAGGCGAGCCCTATTCCCCTGCTATGCTTAGTTCAGAAATTTCTAGGTTGCGCCGTAAATACGGAGAGAAGGGATATCTGGATGTTCGAATTCGTTCGGTTAGAACCCCGAATCTTGAAACCAATCAAATTGATTTAAAATTTGAAATTACCGAAAACAATAAATTCAATGTAAATAGCATTCAAGTTCGTGGTAATGAGAAGACTAAAACAGTCGCAATTATCCGGGAGCTGGCTCTAGCACCAGGAGAAACCTTTGACCTTGTGAGAATGGAAACAAGTGAGTCTAGGCTCGAGAATACTCGCTTTTTTGAAAAAGTTGATTTAGACGACGAACCAATAAATTCTTCTGATCCAGAGCTAAGAAATAGCCGCAGAAATCTGGTCGTTGATGTGAAAGAGGGAAGAACCGGCCACATTTCATTTGGGGTAGGTTTTAGTACCCTTGAAAAAGCCATGATGTTTGCAGAATTTCGACAAGGAAATTTTGATATAATGAGATGGAGAACTCCCCACCCTCTTCAAGGAGATGGGCAAAAATTCCGGCTGAGGTTGAAATTAGGATCTCGTAGTAATGAAGTTCGATTAGCTTTGGAAGAGCCTTGGTTTTTTAATCGTAGATTAGCTGCAGGCTTTGAAATATTTAGGGAGAAATCTGACTACTACAGTTCTTATTATGACGAGATGCGGGCAGGCTTTGAAGTATATTTTCGAAAGAGAATATTCGAACTCGTGGAAGGAAGGTTGTTTTATCGTTTTGAGGATGTTGAAATAAACGATGTTAGTACGAGTGCTCCGCCCTTTATAACCCCAGTTGACCTTAGTATATCTAAGGTGGGCCTGACTCTGAGCAGAGATACTAGAGATAGTATTCTCTTTCCAAGCGATGGTAGTATTTTTAGCCTCAGGAAAGAATTTGCTGGAGGAATTTTCGGAGGCGATGCGGATTATGGAAGGTTGGAATTTCAGGGGGCCCGATTTATGAGAACTTTCGATCCTATGGATCAGGTGCTCTCGATTATGGGGAGAGTGGGTACCCTTGGCAGGTTCAACGGTGAAGATGCTGATGTTCCTTTTTTCGATAAGTTCTTTTTAGGGGGTCCTTACAATCTGAGAGGTTGGGATTACAGAGATGCAGGCCCTCAAGATACAGGTGAGCCCATGGGTGGAAATTCATATTCTTATGCCGGGCTTGAATATACTTTTAAAATTGCAGACCCGCTCCGCTTCGCTTTTTTCTACGATGGAGGATTTCTGCGAACCGATGACTTTAAATTCTTACCTGGAGATGGAAATGAAGGATGGCATGATAATTGGGGTTTAGGCATTCGTATTATGGTAATGGGTATGCCATTACGACTTGACCTAGGATTTCCAATTAGCGACCCTAGTGATAGCGGAGGTTCTCCTCAATTCCATTTTTCTGGAGGAACTCGTTTCTAAATATACTGCTAAGAAATTAATCTTTTATGAACATATCAAAAATCATCATTCCAGCTTTTTTATTCCTAGTTGGATCATTTCTTAACGCTCAGAAGATTGCAGTTGTGGATGTGCAAAAGACTTTTGATGGATACCAGAAAGTTAAAGATGCACGCGAGCGCCTAGACCGTTCAAAGAAAATAGCAGTAGAAGAACTAGAGATTTTCAAGGACGAATTAGAAAAAATTGTCAAGGAATTGAAAGAGATGGAAGAAAAACTTCGTAATCCAAATATTGAAAGCTCCGACTTAAAAACCAAATACCAAGAAAAGCTAAAAAAAGCTAAAGAAAAGCAGGAAGATATGGTAGCTTACGATAAAAGAGCAAAAGCGACAATCGCCCAAAGGCAAAGAAACCTACTGGTTGAACACTTAGATGATATACGAGACGCCGTAAAAAAGGTCTCAACCGCTAAGGGTGTGGATCTTGTCGTAAATGCTTCTGAAACTCAACTTGGTGTTTTTTACTTTTCTGAAAAGCTTGATATCACCAAGGATGTAATAGTTACCCTTAACGCAGGGGCAAAGAATTAACTGAAACTACCCTTTCAGTTAAGTCTGAATTGTGAAATTTAAACTTAAACTGAATGATATTTTGGGGTTATTTCCACAAGCCTTGACTCAAGGTGAATGTAACCATGATTACTTGTCCGGTATAGCATCGCTGGAAAATGCCACAGAAGGTGATCTTTCTTTCCTGGGTAATTTAAAATATAAATTACAAGTTAGAAATTGTAAGGCTTCCTTTTTGATATTGCCCATTGATTTTGAAGGTCAACCCGGAGAAAATCAGATCCATTTACGAATGGAAGATCCTTCCCATGCATTAGCAGTCATTTGTAAATTTATTGAAGATAAGATACTGCCTTCTCCCAAGTCCGGTATTCACCCTACGGCATTTGTTGATGAAACTGCAGTAGTTGATTCATCCGCATCCATTGGGCCATTTTGTTTTATTGGCTCTAATGCTATAATCGGGTCTAATACACAAATCCTATCTCATTGTCATATTGGAGATGGTGCAAGAATTGGAAATGAGAGTAAATTACACCCAGGTGTCAAGGTATTGACCAGATGCAAGGTAGGAAACCAAGTTATTTTAAATGCAGGGGTTGTTCTTGGCTCTGAGGGGTACGGTTTTGACCAGGTTAAAGGTGAAAATTTAAAGATTCCACACCTAGGAATTGTAGTTATTGAAGACAATGTTGAAATCGGAGCAAATACTTGCATTGATCGAGCTCGGTTTGATGAAAGTAGAATAGGAACAGGTACCAAAATTGATAACCTTGTTCAAATTGGACACAATGTACAGGTAGGTAAAGATTGTCTCATAGTAGCCCAAGTGGGAATTGCAGGTAGCGTAAAAATCGAGGATCAAGTGATGGTTGGCGGACAAGCAGGTTTTGCTGGCCATATAACCATTGGAAAAGGGGCAAAAATAGCTGGACAGGCAGGCATTACAAAAGATGTTGAGGCTGGAGCTTTTCTTAAAGGCAACCCCGCACTACCATTCCAATTAGCCCAAAGAATTGCAATTTTACAAAGAAAACTTCCGGATTTATTTAATAGGTTTGCTCAAATAGAAGGCAACAAGTAGGTCATTTTTATGCAAAACGGAACAGGACTTAAAATTTTCAGCGGCAAGTCAAACCTGCCTTTAGCCCAAGAAATTTGTAGCTACCTTGGTGCTTCTCTTGGAGATGCTTTAGTCACTTCATTTCCAGACAGTGAAAGCTTTGTTCGTTTTAATGAAAACATTCGAGGGACCGATGTTTTTTTAGTTCAGTCAACCTCCTCGCCTGCAAACCATAATGTCATGGAATTGCTTATCATGATCGATGCTGCAAAAAGGGCATCAGCTGCAAGAGTTACGGCAGTGCTTCCATTCTTTGGCTATGCTAGGCAGGACAGAAAAGATCAACCCCGTGTTCCAATTACTTCAAAGCTAGTTGCCAACCTATTAGTAGCAGCCGGGGTTAATCGGGTTTTGACCATGGATCTTCACGCTCAACAAATCCAAGGTTTCTTCGATATACCTGTTGACCATCTTTATGCGTCACCCGTTTTCTTTGACGAATTAAAGTCAAAGGATGTCAGTAATTTGACCATCTTCTCACCTGATGTTGGAGGCATGAAAATGGCAAATGCTTATTCAGAAGTACTTGGCTGTCCATTGGGTTTTGTCGCCAAAAGAAGAACCGGTGCAAGTACCGTGGAAGCGATGAATCTTGTTGGAGAAGTTGAAGGCAGAGAAATTCTTCTTGTTGATGACATGACGGAAACTGCCGGAACTTTGACCGCTGCAGCAAAATTATTGAAAGAGCGCGGAGCCCAAAAAGTAAGTGCACTTGTCAGTCATTGTGTTTTAAATCAGAATGGGAAAGATAGACTAAGGAATGGTAATTTAGATGAATTAATTACCACAAACAGTGTACACATGGATACTGAAGATCTTCCGATTCGACAGCTTAGTGTAGCTCCTCTACTAGGTGAAGCGATCAAGCGTACGCATACCGATAACAGTATATCCACCCTTTTCGAAGTCAAGGGATTCTAAAATTAAGGTTCTCAAAAATCTTTATTTAAACAAACCCTAAGCACACAATCGCTTATACTATGTGACCAAGATTCTTCTACTTCTATCTTCTTTCTATTTTCCTTTTCTGTTGGGAGCAGAAACCTTGAACCTTAAAATAGATGGTTCAGATTTACCCAGAGATCAAGACATAGCAAAACATAGTTACGCTTCGATCTTAAAGGATTCAACTCCAGCGGTTGTTTCTGTTACCACTCAACAGTTTGTCCCGCTAAGATATTCAGGTTCATCTAATCCACTTGAGAACTTCCTGCGCCGTTATTACGGGCTTCCAGAACTAGATCAACCCGTTATGGAAAAAGTTCCTTCAGGCATAGGTTCTGGAGTTTTGGTTACTTCTGAAGGTCATGTGATTACTAATGCTCATGTGATTACGGATCAGAGATCGGGTAGACCGGTAGAAGAAGTTCTGGTGCAATTGGCAAACAAGAAAGAATTTAAAGCAGAAATTATAGGCTTTGATCGATCTACGGATGTTGCGGTGTTGAAGATAAATACTGAAGAGCCCTTACCTTTTGTTGTCCTTGCAGACAGTGATCTTTTACAGGTTGGAGATGTTGTTTTTGCTGCGGGCAACCCACTTGGGATCGGGCTTACCGTTACTATGGGAATTGTTTCCGCAACGAGGAGAACGGAGTTAGATGTGTTTCGTGGACAGCGTGGAGCTTATGAAAACTTTATTCAAACCGATGCATCCATCAACCAAGGAAATTCAGGGGGTGCGTTGTTGGATACCAAGGGTCGTTTGGTTGGTATCAATACCGCAATTATTTCACAAACGGGAGCAAGCATTGGAATAGGTCTAGCAATTCCAGTAAATATGGTACGGAAGGTACTCACTGATTTTGTCAAAGCAGGTTCAATAAGGCGTGGATTTCTGGGAGTCGAACTTACTGAGTCTGAAAACTTGGACGGAGCAATGGTTGGAAAGGTGGTTCCGCAAAGTGCTGCTGACATCGCGGGTTTTCAAGCCGGAGATGTGATCATTAAAGTCGGAAAAACTTTAGTTTCTTCGGTGAATCAGTCTAGGTTAGCTATCTCTCAAACGGAACCTGGAACAAAGTTACCCATTGTTATTCGAAGGGGCAATGATGAGATTACACTAAGGGTAACTTTGGATCTACTAGGAAACAGTACTGAACTTCTTATTCCTGGAATTACACTTAGAAGCTTATCGTCTTCAGTAAGAAGTGAATATGGGCTACCAAGTTCTGTACGTGGTTTGGTGGTCACAAGATCCACTGGAGAGGAAAAAACTTTCAAGCAGGGGGTGGTTATTGTAGAAATCAATGGAGTCCAAGTCTCCTCGATCGAAGAAGTAAATAAGCAGCTTAAAAAAGGGATTAATCGGTTTTATGTTTGGTATCGAGGAAAGTATTATTTTCATGCGTACCGCATTCCATGAGTTTTATGCCGCTAACTTCCGGGTTTAATTGCTGGAAGTCTGGCCAGTTCATCTGGAAGAGATTGTGGTTCATAAGTAGGGAAATTCATTTTCAGTAATCCAAAGTAGGGCACGGTAAGGGTTAAGTTTTCGGTAGAACGGTCGACCAAGCTGACCGCACCCGTTAATCTGCAATTTAAGCCATTTATAATTTCAATAGCTTCGGTTAATCTCCCTCCTTTGGTAACGACATCTTCGACCAAAAGAACTTTGTCTTCCATTTCCAACTTGAAATTTCTTCTCAATTCAAGCTTATCATCAATTTTTTCAAGAAAAACAAAGCGAGCATTCAATTGTCTTGCAATTTCTTGACCAATTACTAGCCCACCCATTGCGGGTGCAGCAACAGTATTGATGTTTCGGAAAGGCATTTCCGCGATCATGATAGATGCCAATCGAGTTACTTTATCCATATATTGACAGACTTGTGCACACTGAAAAAAGTGTCCACTCCTCATGCCAGAACGAAGGATAAAATGTCCTTTTAGTAAGGCGTTTGTCTCTTCGAAAATAGATAATATTTCTTCGCGATGTTTCGACATGCTATGCTTTAAAAAAATGAAAAATTGATAATTTTTTACATTCAGGAACTAATTTGATTAAAAGATAGTTCAAAATGCAAAGTCGAATGCTATAGCTTGACATATTTTATTTAGGAGGACGAAAATTTCTTCTAGGATTTATCTAGAAAGAAGTAAATAGTAACAATACACTTTTTTGAAGTTTGAATCAGGTATTTTAACTTAAATTACTCAGAGTTAGGCCAGCCTATATTGATTTCAGGAGATATGACCCGAAGTTGTTGAGATATTTGCCGAAGGTCATCGCTGACTTTCTCAATCTTTTCATCTTTTCTTGCCCTAGAGAGCTCTAATGCATCCGAGGCTCTCACATATGATTCTGATGGTTTGAAATTCTCAATTTTAGAACGGTAAGAGCCAGTATCTTTTGAAAATTTATCCAAGCAATTCTTGCAACAAAACGCTACTTTTCTGCCTTCAAAAACTTTTTTATGATCTTCGGAAATTGCTTTTTGTGAAACTGGACATTTTTGATTAATAATCTCCTCATCCGTTGAAACTGATCCTATCTTCTCAATCTCTTGTTCTAGAGAATGAATCGCATTGATTTCATTTTGAGTCACAACTTTAACTTTTTTTGACAATTCAAGATGCTGTTTTTTAAGTGAAGCAAAGAGTTTTGAGTCAGCAAATGACATTTTTAAATCTTCTGCCCCCTTGGGTGTAATCTTTGTTTGCCACAAAAAAACTTTATTCAAATTTGGTAACTTCATTAAATTTGAGATGGATGCGTCAGAGATATTAGTACCGTATAAATTTAAATATTTAAGCTCTTTTAAATCGGCCAAAAAAGGGGAAATTCCATCGGAAACCTCGGAATTTTCAAGATGAAGTCTTGTAAGGTTTTTTAGTTTTGCTAAGTAAGGTCCGCACCTGTCAGATACTTTAGTTCTTGCGAGATTAAGCCAAAGTAATTGTTCTGCGACCGGCATCAGCATTTCAAACATTTGATCATCAAACTTTTTTCCAAGATAGGAAGCATTCACATAAAGGGCATTGGTGTTCTCGGCGATCGGCATAATGAGCACTCCCGACTGACTTATTTTATCAATAATCTCATCTGGAGCTTTCGATACAACTGGGAGCACTGGTTTTGCCAAATCGATTTCAGATATTACTTTTTTGGGCATATTCTCCAAAATGTAATCTGCAGCTTTTTGGGTTATTGAATCGAGTTCTGCAATTTGAAGATCAAAAGAAGCCCCTAGCTGGATCCATGACTTAATAACTGTAAGTTCTGAATTAGTAATAGGTTGATGTGGCTTTCCATCTTCGATTGGCGGCATTGCTTCTTCGTCACTTTTGGGAAGGGTGATGCGATATATA
>CEWK01133195.1_pt1 | contig 15265 bp, 5 predicted proteins | sample 531431 | NCBI WGS metagenome assembly CEWK01 (sample SAMEA2623059, study PRJEB7988) | marine metagenome | isolation source: saline water (ENVO:00002010), including
CTAGTTCAGCAGTAGGGATAGTAGAATCTAAAATAGATTTTACCCGATCTAATTTTAGTGTCAATGAATATTTTCTTGGTGATATTTCTGGAGAATTTCAAGATCAGGAAAATGTTTTTGTAGAAATGGATGATGGTAGATTAGTCAGAGAACAGTTATATTCTTGCGTGACTGGTTTTGAAGTAATCAATCCCGGCAGCAACTACCCCAGAAATTTTAATCTAGATTTTAGTTTGGCTACTCAAGGATCCGGATCCGGTTTCAGTGCAAAAATTAATAATACTACTACGGGCGAGGTTTCTAATGTCTCTGTAAATACTGCTGGTGACAATTATATTACTGGTGAATTTGTAGAGTTTGTAAATGATGGGACATTTGGATCTGGAGCCATAGGAAGGATATCGCAGGTCGGTGGGGTTGAAAGAGATTTTGATATAACTTGGACTCAGAATACAAGAAATCCAAGTTACCCACAATTTGTTTGGGATATATCAGATTATCCTGATGCTGTGTTTGATTCGCAGACTTCTAGAGAAGTAGAAGTTTATCTAGTCAACAGAGATACTAGTTATGACGATGTTGTTTTGTTATATGATTTCGATACGGTAAAATCGTCATCAATATTTTATGAATTTAAAAATGATACTAACAGTGTTCGCCATAACGCATATAGAGAAAATCCTTCTTTCGGATCTGCAATAGGAAACTTTAGTTTATCACTCAGGGGAGATGGATACGTTAGAATACCTACTGCTGCAAGTTATTTCCATGACATACCTTCGTTTACAATAGATTTCTGGTATTATGGGACAGGGGGAACAGATTCTGTCGTATTCGCATTTAACGGAATAGGCCAGAATGATAACGCAGATCTTTTTGTGATGCGTCACCTCGCATCCGGTCAGTTTGAGATGATTGCTTCTGATGGAAGTAATGTAAGAAGAGATTATACCTCTCCAACTAATGTTCAACTAACTCAGTTGGATACTTGGAGACACGTTACAATATATTCTTCCGCATCTGATGGAACTACAGTATATCTTGATGGAACGGAAGCAGCAGACTTCCCAGATTTAATTGTAGATATGAAAGAAGATGCAGTTCTAACTATTGGTGCAGACAATGACGATGCAGATAGTGGTAGTGATATGTCAACTGCATTCTTCGGATCATTTAGAATAACTAAGGGACAAAGATTTACAGAATATCAAAATCAAACTACTGGAGTGATACAAATATTTGGATATGATTTAGATCCGATACAGGTCGCAAGAAGATTATCTGATTATCAATTTTCTATAAGTTCAGTTAATAATACAATATCTTTTATGGATTATAATACCAATGGAGATTTGGTTCCTACTGCAATACCGGACTGGCAATCTTTACAACTCAAATTTAAGAACGTGGGTAAGGGCCCAATACAAAAAATAGATATTGTAACGGGGGGATCTGGTTATGCGAGAAATCCTTATGCATATATTTCGGACGAATCTAATGGATACGTTTCTGGTGGATCTGGAGCATCAGTGTCTGTCACAGGATCTGATATTGGTGGGATAGAGGGAATAACTATACGTCAAGATCCATCAAATCCTTCTCAGGACGGTTTTGGTGTTGGGTATACAACTGCACCGACTTTAGATTTAAGTCCGTTGGGAGACGGTACAGCGCAAGTAAATGTACTTACTGGGCCTCTATGTGTCAGAGAAGGTACTTTTGTGGACGATCAAAGTTTCGCATCTTCTGATAATAGAATTCACGATGGATATCTCTGGCAAGACTATTCGTATGTCGTAAGAGTCAACAGAGTTATTGATGAGTGGAGAGATCTTATCAAGAGAGTCATTCATCCTGCGGGCATGATGGTCTTCGGGGAAGTCACACTTACTACAAAGATTGAAGGAAAGAGACTTAAACAAGCAATTCTCTATTTGTTCTACGAAATTATCAAGAACGTCGATGTCACGATGAAGAATATGGACGGACTTGGAAAGTGGACGGGAGGAACCACACTAGACGGTTCTGGAAATGTTGTCAACAAACAGACCCCAGTAAATTCTCAGGATTTGATGTCTTCTGGCCTTATATTAGAATATAATAATCGACAAAATAGTTTACATTCTCTTAGTGGAGTTTCTGATGATACTCCGGTAGGCGCAACAGTCGATAAAGGAGAGGGTAGGTATGCCCTGATGGTTAATGCGGATGCGTCTGGTGGAGGAGCAGTTAATTTTTCAGAAATTAATTATATTGCTCTAAATCACCACGATAGATTTTCCAAAAGTCAGAGACATTACTACGAAAGCGGTATTATAGGAAACTTCTTCACATTCTACAATGTCTCAGAAGAAATAATAACTGGAGACGAACATAGAGTTACTCGTTCATTTGCTAAGTTTGAAGTGACTAGTGCAACTTCTACTGATCACTATATTTTACTTGGAGTTAATTTATTATCATCATATGGATCCCTTGATAATGATTTGAATACGCCGGGCAATACAGTAGAATTCAGATGGGATAAAGTTTCTAGGGGTAATGTTAGCCGAATAAATACTAATTGGGTAGGTTCTGTAAGAGATGGAGCAGATCCCAGAGATGAGAAATTTATTGTAAATATCATCACTAGACAACAAGAGATACCAAGTCTAGGAACGTCTTACAGAAGTTTAGAAAGATTTAAGTTTTTCTTTGATACTACATTCTCATTTGATGACTTGATAAGATATCGTTTTAGCCCATACGAAGAAGCACTAGAATCTCCATATCTTGCGTATTATGGATACACTGGGGCGTTTAGAAATACTTCAATGGCAGGAAATCAAGTCACAGTAGTCCAGAAAGAAGATGGAACAAATGTATGGGGAGTTGTCCCAGTATTCTCGCAAAATAATTTTGTAGGTATTACTGATGGAACAGACCATGACTGGCCCAATACAACAATACAAGAAGTAGAAGAATTATTTGAAAGAAATTATCATGCGGTTTTGGATTCTAGAGTTACATTAAAACCAAAGTATTTGGTTATTACTGACGAAAATCCCGAAACTGACGGTTTGAGAGTTGCCGGAATGACTAACCTTTCTATCGAAAGATCTAAGTTCCGAGAAACTCCACAAGTATTAGATAATAATTTTGAGACTGTAAAAATAACAGATATAGACTCAAAATATTTGGAAAAGACAAACTTTGCACATGAGACTATTCTAAGTGTCTACGACACCAATAATGTCCCGACAACGATAGAAGAATTAGAATCATTAACGCAAGTCATAGATTAAAAAAAGTTTTATAAATATAGGATTAGACAATTTTTTAGAGGATAATGAGCAATGGCGGCAATCATCACAAATCGACTCAGAATATTTAATGCACAACAGTTCATTGAATCCCTGTCAGAACAAACTCCACTATGGGAAGGCGGCGTATCTTACTCCGAAGGCGATGTAGTTTTATATCAATCGAATCTTTATATCGCAGTAGAATCTGGTACTTCAGATATCAGCTTACCCCCTACACATACCACAGGAGTTTCATCTGGAGGTTCAGTTTTACGTTGGGCATTTTATAATGTGTCACTCTATAACAATCTTTACTTAGGAATCGGAAAAAATACAGCATGGACAGACGATTCGAATCCCCCAACTCCTTCAGACTCAGTAAAAGAACACTACACAGTAAAAAATGATTTAATAGCAATGAAAAAAGTAGGAGAAGATACTATTACTTTGGCACTACCAAGAATAGATTGGGAAACTGGTAGTGTGTATACAATGTATGATGATCAAGATCCAGAAGAAATTATCCCAAATGGATATGTTCTTACAGAAGGAAATAACCAATATAATGTATACAAGTGCATCAACAATTCTAAGTGGACTGATTCTTCTGTTGGAGTCGCCCCTGTAGCATCTACAGTAAAACCAACAGGAACCTCTACAGATCTCTTAGAAACTGGTGATGGATATGTATGGAAATATATGTATTCAGTTCAATTAGATAGGGCTCTCAAGTTTTTAACCAAAGATTATTTTCCTGTCAAATATCTGACAGCACAACCCGCCGATACAACATCTGCAGATTACGCGCAATATCAAATCCAACAAGGGGCGAAATCTTCTTCTGGTGCAATTGATTTTGTTAAAATTGTGGATGATGGAGATGGTTCTGGTCATGCCGGCGGAAGAGGATATCTTCAAAATCTTAATCACTCAGGAGTAACTATTGGTGCGGCGACAACCTCATTTTCTTTCACTCCATCTTCCAGCGACATGATTCAAAGGGCAACCGATGCTGGTACAGGAGGGTATGATGATTATGCCCTAGTATTCATCTCAGGAAACACATCGTATCAACAATCAATTTCTTCGTTCTCCTTTAGTGCTGGTCAAGTTGACATAACTTTAGATGGAGTATTTCCTGGCTTGACAGGATCACAGACCGGAGATATTATTATCGCACCAGAAATTCAACTTGTCGGTGACGGAACTGGAGCAACGGCATATGGATTGACACAAGGAGATGAAATTGCTAAAGTAGTTATCAGCAATCGCGGTAGTGGATACACCTTTGCAGCTGCAACAGTCCTTCCTGCTGTTTCTGGGGGAACAGAATGTAATGTAAGAGCGATTATGTCGCCAGGCGATGGACACGGATGCAATCCAGTAGAAGAACTTGGTGGTTACTACGCAATGGTCGCACTTAAACTTGAATACGACGAACAGGACACAAGAAACGGAAATACAGAATCTGTTTTTCCTGTAGTTTCTGATTCTTTGAGTGGTTTTGATCCAGTATTCAGACAAATTATAATATTATCCGATCCAGTAGACACTTCCACAAGTAAAATTGCATATAATACAACTTACAGAGGGCCTTCGCATCCAGAATATGGTGATGGAAATTCTGAGTTTGACGTAAATGCAGGAACTGGTAAAGTTCTTTATATAGAAAACAGACAACCTGTTTCAAGAGCAGTAGACCAAATCGAAGATATTAAAGTAGTATTCGAATTTTAAAAAAAATTAATTGATAGAGAAAGAGTATGGCATCCAATTTTAATGTAACTCCATATTATGATGACTATGACGTAAATAGTGGATATCTTAAAATACTGTTCAAGCCAGGTAACTCTGTTCAAGCAAGAGAACTGACGCAAATTCAGTCTATCTTACAACAACAGATTGCAAATGTATCAGACCACTTCTTTAAAGAAGGTGCGATGATCATTCCTGGCCAGTCGGCAATTGATACAGATATATCTTATTTAAAGATAGGTTATCAGGGAAGTTCAATTACATATAACTCTGCTGCAGATTTTGTGGGCAGAATAGTGGTTGGATCTACTACTGGAATCCGAGCTCTTGTTGTCCATGCAGAAAATACTACTGGTTCTACAGATACCGACGATCCAGATACTCTTTATGTTAAATTTATCAGTGGTGCTGATATATCCGATTATTCTTCCGTAGATTTTGTTGAGGGAGATAGCATATCATTTTTACCAGAAGAAGTTCTAACTACAGAATCTATTTCTTCGATGAGCGATTATGCTTGCGAAATCAAGCCCGAATCAGACACATCGATAGGAAAAGGTTCTATTGCTTTCATCGAATCTGGAGTATATTATCTACAAAAACACTTGGTCATGGTAAATGATCAGAAAATAGTCTTAGACAAGTACTCAAATAAACCTTCTTATAAGATTGGTCTGCAAGTCAATGAAGCATTTGTCAATAGTAACATGGACAATACTCTTCTTGATAATGCACAAGGAACAACAAACTTTAACTCGCCGGGCGCTGATAGATATCGAATTTCCCTTGTCTTTTCTAAAAGATCAATTGATGAAGTGGATACAAGTAACTTTATCGAACTTATTAGTGTCAGAAATGGTGTTGTCGAGTCTCATGTAAGAACAACTGAGTATTCTGTTCTTGAAGAAACTCTTGCAAGAAGAACCTATGACGAATCTGGTGACTACACGGTAAGACCATATCAGATTGATATTAGAGAATTGTTAAATGAAAATGGTAATCGTGGAGTTTCCACACTTGCAGATTTTGAATTTTCTAATGAAGTAGATGCAAAGGAAATGGCAAGGACTCGTTTTTTTGATGAACCGGATATGATTGATCTTGCAACTGGAAATGGACAAGCACATACTGCAACTCCAAACGATAGAACAAAATATCCAGAACAAAATTTAGATGCAACCGGAACTAAATTCTATCCGGGCAAGACACACGATAGTCTTATTGCCGCGTTAAGAGGAAGATTGGCTGTCGGGATTGAGCCAGGCAAATCATACGTTAGAGGATATGAATTAGAGAATTTAGTTACACAATTTGTAGACTATAAAAAGTCAAGAGATCATATACAAAAAAACAATGAGTATCTCACAACAAAACTAGGAAATTACATTTATCTCACAGATGTAATGGGTCTCCCCATACCAAACCAGACGGTTGATTTATTAAACATCAATGTCAACGGAAACTCTCATGTAATAATTGGAGATAATCCTCAATTTAATTCTGGAGACGGATCTAATAGTCAAGGAAAAACAACTTACGATAAGAGTCAAATTACAGCAGATTTTTCTACATGGGCATCAAATAATCCCAATGGATCTGATATTATTGGTACTGCAAAAATAAGATATGTAGAACACTATTCACATGATCAGGATTTTGATTATTCTTCTTCTAATTTTGCTCCGACTAATTCAGATACAGACAGCGCAATCTATAAAGTATATCTGTACGATATTAGAATGGAAGTTAATCCAAGAACAAACAGAGAATATTTGCTTAATGATCTGAGATCCATAGAGTCTCAATCAGTTTCTGGGGCATATAATCTGTTCAATGGGAATGTTTTGGTAGAATATACTCTTGTCGATCAGTTAACCAGATTTGATAATAAGAATATAGTTTACTCTGAATATCAAGATTCTCTCGTAAGGGGTGTGGTATATCACAATTCTTCGAATAAAATTTTAGTAAAAACTTTAGGAGCCGGTAATCCATCATCAGTATCTTCTGGAGAATTAAATCCAAGACTCTTTGAAAGTAACGAAGTTATTAGAGAAGTTGAGTATGATGCGTCTCCCGAAAATGCGTTCTCAGGTTCTGCCAATCATGATATAGGAATTACACCAAATAACGCAAGAGTTATTTCTCGTAATGTTATTTTTGATACCTCTGGTTCTAGTGTCGTAGATACTGGTTCGAATTTTGTCAAAACTATCAGATTTGTAGATGATGACAGCGGAAATTCTAGTGTAGATACTTCATATACAGTTCAGATGAAATTTGAGAATGTTTCTCAGTCGTATGGAGGGGCAGGCAGTCAAGTAGAAATAACTTTGGGAACAAACTCAAATCAAGTATTTGGATCTTTTAATGAAAAATATTATTTTGCATATACTCCGACTTCTGGAAGTGGAGAACCAGTTGTCCATAAATTAACTTCAGACACTGTACAATTATCTACTGATGGGAATAATAGAGTTACTACCGCACTTATTACTATAGAGGATTTGCCTGCTGGCAATAATGTTATTATATATGTTCCAGTAATTAAAACAAACGCGGCAGAAAAAACCAAGACTTTGGTTAAAGATCATGTAATATATCCATACGCCGCAAGAAAGACAGATGGAACTTTCGTTGCGACTGAAACATATGCCGCGAATTCGGCATCCACATGGTATTCTTTGGATCTGTATGGCACAAATAATACTGGATCAGTTTTCAACTCTAGTACTACTGATAGTTTAGGAAACTCTTTGGCATTAACCAATGTTCAATTGGAACATTCTGATATATTTGAATTGACTGCAGTATACGATACTTGTACTGTATCAAATGTTGTTTACCAGATAGATTCTGTCGGTACTAAAAAATTCTATAATGAAATGACGGCTTCTGATTTAAAGTTTGCCCTAGATGCATACTTGGAATATGAAGAAACTGGAGTCAATCCAACCGGATTTGCGGATATCCCAACTAAAATTGTTGACATAACAGAAAGATATACTTTAGACAACGGTCAAAGAACTGGAATGTATGATATTGGGGATATTAAGGTTCAACCAAGTCAATCTGAATGTGCCGGAAGAATTGTAATTGTATATTCATACTTCGATCATAGTACTGGCGGAGATTATTTCTCTGCAGACTCTTATACTCATTCTACTTCTGGAATAGAGTATTCGCAGATACCTTCTTTCCAGAATAGTCGTTTATCTGATGTACTAGACTTTAGGCCACAAACAGTTTCTGCAGATTTGTTCACCGAAAAATCTCTTGCGACTCCATTAAAGTTTGGCCAGATATCCACTACATCAAACACTCCGTTAGACAATTCTTATGTTATTGCGGATTATCGTCAATATCTTCCAAGGAAGGATAAAGTTTATTTGAGCAAAGAGGGCGATTTCTTGGTCAAGTACGGAGCACCTTCAATTACTCCTAATTATCCAGAAGATCCAAATGATGGTATGGTTATATACAAACTTGCCACAGATCCGTACAGTTTATCTACTGACAGTATATCTGCAGAAATGCTTGATAATAAACGATATACAATGAGAGATATTGGAAAACTAGAGAAAAGAATTAAAACTGTAGAATACTATACATCATTATCTTTACTAGAAAAAGAAACAAAAGATATGGATGTTCTTGACGAGAATGGTTTGGATAGATTTAAAAACGGATTTGTCGTAGAACCATTTACAAGTCATAATATTGGAGATGTTTTTGATACTCAATATAATTGTGCGATTGATGTAGTGAATAAAGAATTGCGTCCAGTATACTATCAGAAAAATACTCCAATGAGTTTTAATCAATCTGAATCTACACTTTACAGCATTAAGGATGGAATGGTCATGTTACCATATACCTCTATTATGCTCGCCGGACAAGGCAAATCTTCTAAAACAGTTTCCGTCAATCCATATGCGATAATGGGATTTAGAGGTTATGTTAAATTATTCCCAGAACAAGATGATTGGAAAGATACCAGTAGAGGAAATGGAACTTTAAGTGGTGGTGTCGGTGGAGATCTAAATTGGCCCCCATATGATTCTGACGAAGATGATGATCAGGAAGATGGAGCACCCAAAGGTTCTAGACCAGAACAAAATTTCTTTATCAGAGAAAGGAATGTATTTTTCCATGCCTCTGGAATGAAACCAAAGACAAGAGTATTTGCATTTTTCGATGGAACTCCTGTATCGCAATTTTGTGTAACTACAAAGACAATTAAAGTCACTGGCGTTTCTTCGGCAGATAATTTCATACAGACATATGAATCTGAAATTATTGATAATACTGGTGACATGACGCTGGTAAATAACCAAGGTCATGAAGTTAGAGTAGTCGGAATTCAATATGTTGATGCCACTACTCTGAATTTTTATGTCATTGATAATATAGATACCAATTCATTTACTGCGGGTCAAGCATTATTTTTGGTAGGGCCAAATTTTACAAATGGAATATCGCCCGGCAAGTTCGCTCTAGAAACTGGTTCTAATAGTTCTACTTTAATTACTGACGAATCTGGTAATTTGAGAGGTTTATTCGCAATACCCAACACAGATGATATGAGATTCAGAACTGGCGATAAAGTATTTAAATTATCCGATCAACAATCAAGCAGCGCTGTTGCACAGACGGAAGCAGAAGGATTATATTCTGCGAAGACTAAGTTGGATTCTGATACTTCTACCAGACAACAGAGATATAGTTCTCAGTTTGTTCAAAGTAATGGTTCAGTAAGAAATCAAATTGGCGAAGGGTCTAATCAGTTCAATCCTATTGCACAAACAATAATGACAGATAAGATTGGAGGAGCATTCCTTACATCAGTAAATATTTTCTTCTCATCAAAAGATTCGGTCATACCAGTGAGCGTAGAACTAAGAAACACAGTCGGTGGATATCCGGGCAAGACAGTTCTTACCAGAAAGACCTTATATCCTTCTAATGTATTGACATCAGCAAACGGTAATCTTGCAACAAATTTCTTATTTGACGCTCCAGTTTATATAGAACAGGGTGTAGAATACGCAATAGTTGTTCTTGCAGATTCTCAGGATTATAGTGTTCATGTTGCGAGACTTGGAGAAAATTCTCTAGATGGAACTGGAACTATTAGCAAACAACCATATAGTGGAGTATTCTATAAGGCGGCATCTACTTCTTGGGCACCGGAACAAATGGAAGATATGAAGTTTACATTGTTTAGGGCTCAATTTGATACTAGCTCAAACTCTACCTTGTATTTCCAAAATAGCAGCACAGATAAACTAGGATATTCCGCAAATACTGTATCTTTAGGATCATCCTCAATTGAAACATTTGCTGGTCAAGATATAGTTAGATTTCATGTCCCAAATCACGATTTGTTGTCTTCGCAAGGAGCAAACACACACTATTATGTGACGATAGATGGGTTGAATCAAAATACGAGATACGGAGGCGATTCGACTTCGAATGCTTGGTTAGGATCTGAGTTGAGTGGAACTCATGAGGTAGTTGCAACAACTCTACATACTTTTGATATATTGATGACCAATGTCAAATATGTTGGTGGAAACAGTGTTGCAGGGACATCAAAGGCCTCTACTTTAGCGTCATCTGGAAGATTTAATCCTTCTCCAGATTCTTCTGGTAAGGTAACTGTGGAGATAAATTCTAAGTATGATGTTTTGGTTCCTGTAATTCAGTCATTGCAGTTACCACAAACAAATATAACATATTCAATGAAAACCACAAGTGGTCAATCTCAAGATTCTGATATGCCGACCGGAGTTAAGGATAGTTCTTGGTCTAATTTTGTTCCTAATAAAGATATTCCTTTCGATACTCCTAGAGCAGTTTATTCATTATATAATGAGAATAATTTTGGAACCGGAAGTAGCAATTTTGAGAAAAAATCTTTGGCATACAAACTAACATTATCTTCAACACAAGATAATATATCTCCAGTAATCGATACGCAGAGATTTAGTTCTACTTTGATATCTAATGTTGTAAACTATCCAGTATGGACTACAACTACTGATTCGCAAGGTAATTCTACAGATACCTCTTCGAATTATGCTCAGTTTATATCGGAAAGAGAATCTACAGGAGGAACAGTAGAATCTAAGTATATCACAAAGGAAATACAATTAAATCAACCTGCGACATCTTTTAAGATTGTGTTGGCAATGCATAGGCCACAAGACGCAGATGTTGATTTATATTACAAGATAAAAACCAGTGATAGTCAAGACTATAAAAAATTAAATTATGAATATATCGAAAGACCGGAAGGTTATACACAATCTGCAACTGTTATAAATCAGTTTACAGATTTCGATTATGATGTTAAGGGATTGACTGAATTTTCATCGTTTGGAATTAAGGTAGTAATGCGAAGTAAAAATTCCGCACTACCGCCGAGAATAAAGGATTTAAGGATTATCGCTCTTGCGAACTAATATAAATATTTATGAAAGATATTAGAGATTATTTGATAGTAAAAGAAGATAGAACTCTGAGAAGAGATCCTCATTCTGGGGCTATAATAAATTTTGATAATGGTGCGTATGTTAAGTATATGAAGAAATTGAAAAAGATTGAGACGCAAGAAAGGGAAATAGAGGGTCTTAAGACCGAATTAACAGAGATAAAGGGACTTCTGAATAAAATTTTAGAGAGTAAACAACATGGCAACATTTAATTATCCAACAACAGACAATGTATTAAGGACTGATACCTTTGATGCGTGGAAGAATAAAACCAATCAGTTAAATTCTCACGGACTTTATATTGAGTCCTTGATAGGGAATTTCAACAACTTAAACACGGCAAACAAAACTATAGTCGGAGCATTCAATGAGATTCATGGTGAAACAGATGTAAACACTGCGAACATAGGAGATGTTGCCTCTCTTAATTCTGCATACACAACTGCATCCAATCTCTCTACCGCAATGAATAATTTGTATACTACTTCTACAAATTATACTAATACACAAGTGGCAAGCGAAGCTGCAACAAGACTCGCCGAAGACAATACTCTACAGAGTGCGATTGATACTATTGAAGTTGCTTCTGGTTTAACTGGGTCTGGTGGGTATATTAAACAGACAACTCGCAGATATATTTTTTCTGCAAATAATTTAGCGGATGCCGATAAAAAATTAGATGAGGCTTTAGATTCAGTTCAACAAGAACTAGATGTCACTCAAAGTTCTATTGGAACTGAATCCGATGGAACTTTATCTCTTTCTGGAAATTATATTTCTGGTACAGTAAAGGGATCTTTAAGTCTTTTAGATAGTCAAGTATTCACTAATCAAAATGCAATAACAAATTTATCTAACAGAGCAACTAGAATTCAAAATGAATTAGACGCCACCCAACTTGGTGCCGGTTTAGGTGGTTCTGGTGAATACATTGGGACAATTGCAGGAGCATCTAGTTTGTCTTCTGCGGATACTAAACTACAAGATCAAATAAATTCTAATGATTCCGACATTGCAAGTCAAGGTGATGCTATAGCAAAGATTTCTACAACCATTACATCTTTCTTGGGCGCGACTATCGGAGATACCCATGCGTACACCACAACGAATTATGTAGATGGAGAAAACCTCAGAAATGCTATTGTATCATTAGATTCAGAGATCAAACAAAATGAAACTCAAATAGGAGTAATTCAAGCAAAGGCCGGTTATAATTTTGATCCATCAACACTTCATCCAGTGGCTCTGAGTGGAGACTATGACGATTTAGATTCCACAAATGTTCCAACAAACTTAAATGAGTTCAGTAACGGCACAAGTTCGGAATACTTTTTAAAGAATACCAACAGGTTATCTGCTTCAAATCTCCCGAAGGGTTCTGTTACTTCTGTTACATTTAGCGCAGATTCAAGTCCACAAAAGGTTGCAGTTACTACTGTCAAATTTCATCAAAATGATAGGCCAGAGCATCTCTTCTCGCATTTTTCAGATACACACCCGAAACAGTATGTTGCAACAGCGTCCACGAGTGGAAACACGCTGACATTAACTGACAGGGATGGGACTACCACAACATATACTCCGTCAATTCCTAGTATTCCCACAATCCCAACAGATAATAATCAATTGGCCAATGGTGCTGGTTATATCACAGCGTCCCAAGATAAAGATACTTGGCATTCGAATACAAATGCCAGAGAAGGTTATGTTGCTTCCGGCAGTGGCCAATATAATAAAGTTTGGAAAACTAACTCCAGTGGCACCCCTGCATGGAGAACTCCAGATGATAGTACATGGAGTGGTAAAAAGATATCAGTAGTTACGGAACTGCCTTCTCCTACAGATCCAAACACCATTTACTTTATCAAAGAGTAGTAAAGTATGCCCATACAAGTACCAAATTCTAATGGCACATTCAGTGACCTAAAAGAAATTTATGTCGGAAGAGATTCAATATCTAAAGTTTATTCCGGCAGTGATTTGGTGTGGGCAAAAGATATTCTTCAAATTTCTTTACCCAGTTCCACTAATTATAATACAAGTCTAAGAACAAAATGGTTGGCTTACAATAAATGGAGAAATCAGACAGGAAATTGTTTTTTCCAAATAAACGGATGGGAAATTAATAAATTTAAATGTCCAACTCTCAGTTCTTTTAGATCTAGATCTGGATCTACAATTAAAACCAACTCTCAATTTGAAGCAAACTATGTGGCCAGTGCGGTTTATAAACATGGGGGGAAATATTATACGTTGATTTCTGATTCAAGTGTTGTTAATGGTTATTTCCCCCTTACTGTTACTTTTCAAACATATTCCCTTGGAAGACCTGGCGACAACGCAATCGGCAATATGTTTTTCTTTACGACTGCATCAAGCACATCTACTGGAAAATTAAATACTTCTAATGCTTATGCAAATGACAATCTTAGAGTTAACGATAACGTAGAAAAAAGTGATGTTTATTTAATCCCGAATAGCAATACTCAAAGAAATATAACTATAGGATCAAAAACATATAATCAGGGGGCATATGACCTCGCAGACTATGCCGGCAGCAATCCACAACTTTTTGACAATCATGTGACAAATCATGTGACAGGCGATTCGCAAATGAATTCATATAGTGGGAAAGTCGTAATTGTTGCAAACGATAGTGGACTAGATACTAAGGCCGGCCGCAGAGATAATACGAGAACTTATTGGGAAGATTTTAGTACTAATGATGCTGTGTCTGATCAGGCTTCATTTAATTGTCAGATTTCAGTTACAATGATGGCTAAAGTAGACGATTGGACTAATAAAGATATATCATTTGTCCAAATATATTCAACAGACCAAACTGGAAATTCTCCTGCGTCTGAGTTTAATTTTTCTAATATCGAATCTATGCAAAAGGTTAATTTCTGTTTGTTAACAGAAAGTCAGTATATTGATAAAGTTGCTGGAGATTCTTTCTCTGCAACTAGCAGAGTAAATTATACCAATTTTCCGCAAACTGCATTTGGAAATACTGAAGATTTGTCAACGTATACCAGATGGCAAGCGGAATCCCCACAACCACTAATTACTGTTATAGAAGATACTACTGATGATAATGCTGTCACAGAAGTACAGGTGGTGGAACCATTGGATACAGCAGATGTCATTCCGGACGAGCTTGGCCATCTTCAATTCAGATACTATGGAACTCAGGGAAGATTGGAACTTTCGTTTACTTCTAATGGAACTATAGTAATTAATGGTAAGAGTGATGGAGGGAAGATTTTAGCAGGGGATGATTTAACTCAAATAGCAAGTAATGAAACCGGAAATTCTGCATATTCTTTATACAGTTGGCACCAGCAAACGAATTCCCTCGTAGGAGAGAAGTACGAAATTAGTGCGACACATGAGTCGGGGAATACGCCTGGCGGGCCGGCAGATGGTGAATTTAAATCATTAGAGACAAATAGAAAATTTTACTTAATAACTAATTCTGAGGCTCAGAGTACAATTAAATTTAGACTTAGAAAAGTTGCGGATCAATCGATAATATCGGAGTGGACTACTCTTTTGGATGTGTATCAAGATCCGAATATAATAGTTGAATCCGGCGGTTTCACAGGAGGTGTCCAGACCGGATCTGGTTCCAGTACTACTTCTAGTCTACAGACTGGTGATCCCAGCGCCCGCTCCAACAATTAGAGATATATTATGGCAGTAAAAATTATAAACAGTCTTAGTGAT
>CEWK01001030.1_pt1 | contig 15215 bp, 16 predicted proteins | sample 531431 | NCBI WGS metagenome assembly CEWK01 (sample SAMEA2623059, study PRJEB7988) | marine metagenome | isolation source: saline water (ENVO:00002010), including
TCTTCACCATGTTCCTCATGACCATGACCATCTCCATGAAACGGTATTCCATGCATGTTTTCTAGCGACTTCACAGAGACTCCGAAATAGCCCCAATCACCAGTTTTTGATATACCAATACTTGTAGATTCAAGTTCATAATCTGAGTTTGCAAGAAATCCAGTATCTTCATCATGATGTTCTTCCTCTTCATCATGGTGTTCCTCTTCATCATGATGCTCTTCTTCTTCATGCATGATTGCACCATCTGGTACATCAAAGCTTCCAAATTCAGCATTTTTATAAGAAACAGTAAGGTTTAAACCACCTAAGTTATCTGTATAAGTAAAATTTTGAGACTCTCCGTCATTAACAGATTGTGATTCGACCCCAAGTTTAAATTCAGGTCCCTCAAAATCACTTAAGGCAATAGTGTTATCAACAATATTAACAATTCCTCCTATACCACCATTTGCATAAAGAAGTGATGATGGTCCACGGACGATTTCTATCTGTTGAACATTATTTAAATCTGTATCATTTGGATGATCAGGCCCTAGTGCAGAAACATCTCTATTTACCAAGCCATTATCAAGAACCTTTACTCGTGTACCTGACATGCCCCTGATGATTGGCTGACCAATTGCAGAGCCGAAATCTGCGGAGGAAACACCGAGTAAATCATCGATTGCCTCACCTAAACTTCCGTTTGCAGAAGTATCAACTTCTTCACCATCTATGACATGCAATGAACCATTAGGTTCTTCGCTAACAAATGAAGAAGTTACAACAACTTCTTCCAAATCTTGTGCGGTTATATTAAAAATTGAAAGTGCACCTATAACCAAAAATGCTTTAAATGTGTTCTTCATATCTACCTCCGTGAAGAAAATTTAAGAAATGGGAAAAGTCTTAAATTGTTGGCGGAGCTCTAGTTGAATAACTAGTAGATAATTGGGGATCTAATAAACTGGTTGCCGAAATATTTCTGGGTAAATCTTTTGTAATTCCATCAATTTTATTTATTTCAATGGTTGATTCGGTTACGTCATTGCTGCAGATATGACATTCTATGCTATTTTCCTCAGAGGAATCATCGTGCAAAAAAGGATCAGCAGAAATGGAAAAAGCAAAGAATAAGCCAGAAAAAACTAGTAGAGCTTTGTAAGAAATGAAGTTATTGATCCTCATAAGTGTGATAATGTAACACAATTACTATCAAAGGATAACATTAAAAGCCCCAATATAGAATGGGGCTTAATTAGGGATTAATTCAACTTATATTTGATATTAAGTTGGAAATTATTTTGTGGCATTGAGAAGTTAGTAGGCCTAAATGCGTCCTCAAATACTAATGAATCATCATTAATAAAATTGAATTCAAATTTATTAACTTTGTTCTTGCTTACTAAGGCAAATTCTTCGGTTACTTCCTCATCAGAGTCCCTATTTAAAAAATAAATCAAGCCTCCGACAAGCAATAAGCCTGCAGCAGCACCACTGCTACCACTTCCATAACCGCCTCCACCTGAACTACCGCCCGAGCTGCTGTCTCCACTACCACCTCCGTGGTAAGTAGCAAAACTTAAAGGCGCCATAACCAGCATAGAGATTAATAATAGATTTCTCATAATTTTTCTCCTTTTTTAGATTTTTTAAGTGCTGGGCGTCCTAAGTATGTAAGGTATATGTGTGCCCACATAAACCAAGACTTAGGCAAAACAACGATATAAAATATATTTATGGTCAAAATAGAATTTTTCAATATTTTGTTTATTTGAATGTGGAATTTGGGTGACGCATAATTATTTGATGGGCATTACAGTAGAAAAAACAAATGCATCATGCGGAGCCTATGTTACCGGGATAGACCTTTCTCAAAAGATATCTGATGATCTTGTTGGCTTGCTCAGAGAGCATTGGCTGGAGAATAAGGTTTTAATCTTTCCGGATCAAAACCTGACCGATGATGACTTAGAGAATTTTACTCTAGCATTTGGCGAATTTGGAGAAGATCCTTTTTTTGGTCACATAGATGGGCATCAAAACATTGCTGCCATCCAACGTGATCCCAATGAAACTACTCCCATCTTTGCAGAAGTCTTTCACACGGATTGGAGCTTTTTAGATATTCCGCCTGCTGGTACTTGTCTTTATGGGATTATTATTCCTCCTAAAGGTGGCAACACTTTATTTGCTGATCAAGTTAAAGCATATGAAAATCTGCCTTCTCACCTTAAAGATAAAGTTGACTCACTAATTGCAATTCATTCTGCTGAATTAGGTTACGCACCAACTGGGGCATATGGAGAGGAAGATCAAAAAAATGGCAGGTCAATGAAAATTATTCCTAGCGAAAAGGCTCGTGAAAAATATAATCACCCTCTGGTTAGAACTCATCACGAAACCAATAAAAAAGTCCTTTACTCATCTGCAGCATACATCCAAGGTTTTGAGGGCCTTGAAAAAGAAGAAAGTGATAATCTTTTAATTGAGTTGTATGAATGGCAAACCAAAGAAGAGCTCATTTACTCTCATAAATGGTCAGAAAAAATGCTCGTAATATGGGATAACAGATCCCTATTGCATGCTGCAACAGGTGGGTATGATGGATATCAGCGCCTCCTGCATAGAACTACTGTAGCCGATACTCGGTTTTAAGATAAGATTCAAAATGTCAGCTCATCTGGCTGAAAATTAGAAGTCCTGCTATACCTAATTGAAAAACAAGAGTAATGGTAAGAATTATTTTTGTTAAGTTACTCGGTTGAAGTTCTTTATCAAGTTTATTAACTAAATATAAGGCACCAATGTTAACAATTGGCAATCCTAATGCAGCCCAAATACCAGCAATCATCAATAACAAAATTGGATTCGGGAGAATAAAATAAGCCAGGCATGAAAATGCTGGGATTAAAAATGCGATGTAATGTATGAGGGTTTGTCTCGTGCTTGCTTTTTCAACAATCAGGCCCATTGAGATGAAATAATCTGAAATTGTACGAGTAAACGCTGCGGTGCCTGAAAGAAAAGTTGAAAATAGAACAAAGAATGTTAATGGGATGAAAAACCATCTAGCCCATTCTCCTAAAATACTAGTGAACATCACCAAAAGTGTTTGAATAATATCTCCGTTAGGAGGTGGGTATAGACCCTGAGAGTTTAAAATCGATGCCCCCAATAAAAAGAACGGAATGGTACCAATGGTAACGAGAAAAACTGTTATCCAAACATCGGTTTGCATAGTCTTAATCCAATTTCTAACTTGTTTTGGATCGCCATCATGGCTTGAATATCCTTTTTCTTTGCACCAGTATGTATAGGCCATGATTTCGCCATAACTAATCCCTGTAAATCCAAAAACTGCTAGCGCTAATGCTGTATGCTCGGTTGGAAACTTAAAACTTAGGCCTCCTAGGATATCCTCTGCTTGAATCGAAAAAGGTGTAGATTGCATGGCAATTGCAATGATTAAAGTGACAATAGAAAAAGTAAAAACCATAGCTAGTAAAATTTTTTCTAGAGACTGGTAACCTCCGATATACAAAATCAGCCAAGTAATAAGACACAAGAGAAATACCCATGTCTCGACGCTGATAATTGAAATCATCAAGTGTCCAGATTCAGCAACTGCTCCAATCAAGCCACCCATTCCTGCAACTGATGGAATAACTCCAATGAACATAAACCATACCAACCATGAAGCCTGCTTATTATTAAAGTTGGTCTTTGGACCAGGCATTTCGGCAAATGATTCTAGAAAGGTCTTTTTCGTTGCTACAACATAACGACTGATCTCTGCTTGTATCAAAGGTTTGCTCCATAAGCTTAATAGGATCCACCACAATAATGAAAACCCTGCGGCAGCGCCAAGTAAGGGTGATAGGGCTATAGAGCCGCTACCAACAATGCTTCCAGTAACAATTACACTCGGGCCTAGAAATAAGATCCTTTTTAGGAAACTATTTGGAGCAATCCTCATGGAACCTTAAAGGTGTTGTTCAGCGAGAGCTTGGAGCTCAGATTGAAGATCAGGATTGTTTAAATGAAATCTATCTATCTCCATTCGAAAATCTAAATTATTAAACTTTTGAAGATTTGATTGATACCAATTAAGGTTCTTGAACTCTATTTCATGCTTGCTTTTTAAATGGATATTCAAAAGCCATGATCTAAAATCCATTTCCATGATCTTATTAAAGAATAATTCAGCATTCTCAAAATCATTTTTTAGATAGTATCCAAAATAAATTGCTGAGACTCGTCTATCAGATGTGGTCTGACCTTGAGGAATCGGATCTAATTCATACGCCTTTAATAAGAAATCTATTCCCTCATCAACTTGATGATTTCTTAAAAGCGCTTCTCCATAAACAGATGTCACTCTTGGATCATTTGGGTTAAGTTGAAAGGCTCTCATACCGCTTAATTTAGCTTCTTCAAATGAATGCATCGAAAGATGGACTTCTGCAAGCATTCTATGGGCCTCAAAATCATTTTTATTTAACTTAACTGCATGATCAATATGAAAGATGATGTCCTCAACAAGCTGGTCAGTATTATCTAAATACCCTCTTCCCAAGGCTTGACCTAGAACACATGCTTTCCAAGCATGTGCTTGCGAATTATGTTCATCAGCTTGAATTGCTTTTTCTAATACATCCAAAGCTTTTTGATTGTCTTCTTTAGTAAAACGATGATGATAATCTTTACCTTTTAGTAGACATTCATAAGAAGTCATGCTGTCGGTGGGTATTCTGTTGGCTCTCTCCAGACTTTGAAGCTCAATATTTCCAAGCAAAGAAATAATTGTCTTCCTAACGATCTCATCTTGAACATCAAAAATATCATCTTTATCTAACTCGAATTTGTTGCCCCAAATAATATTTCCTTCATCCATTTCAGATAGCTCTACCGAAATTCTTAGTCTTTCATTTAATGACCTCATGCTTCCTGAAACTATGTAATCAACATCAAATTTATCTTTGTACTCCTCTAGAGAGTAGTTTTTATTTCGATAATCAAAGCAAGTCTGACGAGAAAGAATTTCGATTTCTTTAATCATTGAAAATTCTGTAATAAGATCTTCGACGATCCCATCGACAAGGAAAGCTCCATCATCATCCTTGTTCAAATTCTCAAAGGGGATAACAGCAATTTTCTTCTTGTATGATCTATCAAGTGAGATTTGATCTTTATAAAGAGCGTCTTGGTCAACGGCACTATCATTTGATTTTTGAAGTAAATAGGCAAATATTAATATTAAAGGCAGTCCGATTGGGGCAGCAAAGAATGTAAATTGAATAATTGCAGCTGAACTAAAGCCCAGAGTTTCTTCAAACTCGATGTTGTCAGAAAGAACGCTGATTAATTGAATGCTGGCTACACAAAAGACTATATATCCAGTGGCTACTTTCCAAAGCTGACCAACAATTTTTTTAAACATTACATTTCATAGATATCACTGTTAGATTACTTTTAATCTGATTGATATTCAAACTCACTTATAAAAGCTTTTGTATGTATTAGATTCTTTCTGATAATCTAATAAAAAATGAATAAAGAAATTAAACATTTTAGCGTCACTGACCCCACTGAATCAGTGCTCAAAGCCCTTGAAGAAGATGCAGGAGTAATCATTGATAATGTAATGTCAGATGATCAGCTCAGGAACATACAAAAAGAGCTCAAGCCTTATCTAAAACAGGCACAAAATGGACAAGATAACTTTACGGGTTTTAAAACTCAGAGAGTTGGGGCATTAATAGCAAGATCTGCAACTTCTAGAGATCTTGCAATGCATTCGATGATTAATGAAATGGCTGAATTGTTTCTTAAGAATCATTGCGACAATTTTCAACTACATTTTACCTCTGCAATTAATATTGGCCCTGGAGAAACACCACAGATTTTGCATAGAGATCGAGGAGTATGGGGCGGATATATTCCAAGAAAAATTGAGACTCAGTTTAGTGCAATATGGGCGGTTACAGATTTCACTTTTGAAAATGGTGCCACACAAATTGTTCCAGGTTCTCATAAATGGGATAAAGATAGAGAGCCAAAACCTGACGAAATTGCTTATGCTGAGATGAAAGCAAAGTCTGTGCTAATTTATACAGGATCAGTTTTGCATGGTGGGGGAGAAAATAATTCAAAAGAATCAAGACTGGGAGTGTTTTTGCATTATGCTCCGAGCTGGCTTAGACAAGAAGAAAATCAATATCTTTCATGTCCTCCAGAAGTAGCCAAAGATTTTTCACCTGAGTTAAGAAAGCTCATTGGTTATTCAAAAGGTGGTTATGTGCTTGGTTTTTATACAGATCCAAAAGACGAAACGGGTGAGCTTGAGTCCGTCTCCCCCTCAAGGCTGTTTAATGATCAAAGAGATGAATACTCAAGAATTGAAAGTGCTAGCAAATTGGTAAAAGAGTCCTTAAAAAAAGGAATATAGTTTTTATTCCCTAAATGAAAACACTTTATCCAGGTACTTCTCCCTCTAATTCTGGTTTCCTTGTCCAGGGCTCTCATAAAATTTATTTTGAAGAGTCAGGAAATCCAGATGGTAAACCAGTTGTTTTTCTGCACGGAGGACCTGGGGGTGGCGGAGATAAAAATGTCAGACGATTTTTTAATCCTGAGGTTTACCGAATTGTTAATTTTGATCAAAGAGGGTGTGGACGTAGTAAGCCACATGGGCTGCTTGAAGAAAATACGACTTGGCATTTAATTGAGGATATTGAAGCTATTCGTGAAAAATTAAACATAGATAGCTGGATGGTTTTTGGTGGTTCCTGGGGAAGTACTTTAGCCTTGACTTATGCTCAAACTCATCCTGAAAGAGTCTCTGAAATGGTACTTAGGGGAATTTTTCTTTTAAGAAAAAAGGAGCTTGATTGGTTTTATCAAGAAGGTGCGAGCAAAATTTTTCCAGATAGCTGGCAAAAATTTATCAAAGTTATAGAGCCTAACAAAAGGCATAACCTCATGAACGCCTATCATGAAATCTTTAAAGGCACTGATAAACATATGAAGGAAAAAGCAGCTGTAGCTTGGTCGCAATGGGAGGCTGCAACCAGTAGTATCTTAATCAATGAAGCTAGGATTGAAGGTTTTTCAAATATTGATTTTGCGATTGCGTTTGCAACTATAGAAAATCATTATTTTGTCAACGGTGGTTTTTTTAAAAATGAAGATCAGCTTATTAAGAATATAGATTTAGTAAGATCTATCCCGTCAGTGATTGTGCAAGGTAGGTATGACGTTGTTTGTCCCATGGATACAGCTTGGGAACTTCATCAAGCATGGCCTGAAGCTGAATTTATTATTGCCGACAACTCTGGGCACAGCGCATTTGAGAAAGAGATTACCCACCATTTGGTTAATGCAACCGATACGTTTGCTAGCTAATAAAAATCTTTCCTTCCAAATAGAGCACTGCCCTACCACCAATCAAGACTCTATCATTTTCAATGACGCAAGTTAGCTCGCCTCCTCGCTCAGACAATTGTCCAGCAAAAAGCTTTTTTTTGTTAAGTTTTTTTGCCCAATAAGGCGCAGTAACACAATGAGCTGAGCCGGTAACTGGATCCTCATTCACACCTGTCTGAGGAAAGAAACATCTTGAAACGAAGTCATAATTTGATGATTTTGCGGTTACTATTAGGCCCATCGCATCTAGCTTAGCAACAGCAGAAAAGTCTGGTTCTAACTCTTTGACTATTTTCTCATTATCCACCACTGCCATTAATTTTGTTTCTCCCACAAAACATTCATTTGCTTCTGCTCTTATCGCCTTTGAAATTTCCACAGCTAAATTAGTAGGGGTTGCAATATCTGAAGGAAAATCTAGAAAAATTTCATCATCAGCTTTTTTTGCAACTAAAATTCCATGCTCTAAACAAGTAAACTCAATTACCTCACCAGCAACTTGAGGATAGTATTCAAACAAGGCCTTTGCAGAAGCAAGAGTTGCATGTCCGCATAAATCAACTTCAACAGTTGGAGTGAACCACCTGATCTCAAATGGAGTTTTCGATATATTTATAAATGCGGTCTCAGATAAATTATTTTCAAATGCGATTTGTTGCATTAAGTCTGCTGAAATTTTTTTTTCTAAAATAACAACAGCTGCAGGGTTTCCTTTAAACTGAGAATTAGTGAATGCATCAACTTGAAACATTGGTAAGTGCATTTGTTAACTTTAAACTCTGAGATGACAAAGGACAATCTACCACTAAAAACAAAACTTGCCTTTGGCATAGGTTCAACTGGAGAAGCCGCCACAAACTGGGTCTTTTCTGGCTTAGTATTTTTCTACTATAACCAAATCATTGGTCTTCCCGGAACACTAACAGGCATTGGTGTATTCATTGCGATGATGTTTGATGCTATTTCGGATCCTTTGGTAGGATCAATCTCAGATCGTTTTAAATCAAAGTATGGAAGAAGGCATCCATTCATGTTTTTTGCTCCAATACCTACATCCATTGCCTTGATATGTATTTTTTACCCGCCTGATGCAATGTCGACATTTGGTTTGTTTACTTGGTTTCTTTTCTCAACAATCTTTTTGCGACTCAGCATTACGATGTTCACAGTTCCTCACCTTGCGCTTGGTGCAGAGCTATCGGACGACTACATCGAAAGAAGCAAAGTAATGAGTTTTAATAACATCTTTAACTATGGTGGCTGGGTGATCATGCATATTTTTGTATGGATTATCGTTTTTCCTAATTATGGTGGCGATAAAGTTGGTCAACTTGTTAGAGAGTCGTATTTACCTATTATCTCTTTTACGGTCGTATTGGTAACGGTATGCATCCTTATTTCAGCAGTTTTTACACGCGACAGAATTCCCCTGCTAAAAAAACCTAGCTCTGACTTAGACGAATTTAACTTTAAAAATTTATTTTTAGACATTAAAGGGGCGTTATCAAATAAGAACTATCAGAACCTATTGCTGGGACTTCTTTTTCTGGCTGTATTAATAGGTACTCACGAAACACTCTCTATCTACATGGCTACATTTTTCTGGGAACTTTCACCCATTCAAATTGGGTATTTGGTTCTAAATAATATTATTGGTTATGGTGTGGGGTTTGCTATTACTGCAAAACTTCATGATAAGTTTGATAAGCCATTAGTGATATTTGTTTCGGTTTTTGTGCTAACAATCTTTTGGTCGTTACCAATTATTTTAGGATTATTAGGTGCGGCTCCACAAAACAGTTCGACTGAACTTGTAATATTTTTGATATCAATTTACGCAATAGCTTCTGCAAGTGGATCCATATTAAATATAAGTGTTATGTCTGCGCTTGCTGATATTACTGATGAGCATGAATTGAAAACTGGAAAACGCCAAGAAGGTATTTTCTACGCTGCCAGAGCTTTCTTTTCTAAGGCATCAAATGGTATGGGGCAAGTTGTAGCTGGACTATGTCTCGATATTATCAACTTTCCAAGAAATGCAATACCTGGTGAAATCCCAAGAGAAACTATTACTGAGCTTGGCTACATTGATGGACCCTTTGCAATGATTTGGGGTTTCATTGCTCTAATTTTTTACAAACGTTATAAAATTAATAAAGCCTACCATGATGAAATTAAGGCTGGATTAATCAAGAGAATATGATGAAAGAATTGGTTTTGGTAATCGGTGGATCTGATTCGTCAGGAGGTGCTGGCATTCAAGCTGATATAAAAAGCATTACAGTCCATGGCGCTTATGCCGCTAGTGCAATAACTTCCATTACTTCTCAAAATACACAAGGAGTTCAAGAAATATTTGATTTACCAACTGACTTAATAGTCTCGCAGATCGATTCTGTAATATCAGATCTTGATATAAGGGTGATTAAAATTGGGATGCTAAATAACATTGATTTAATTCGATTTATTAATAAAGAGTTAAAAACTAAGCAATTAGTAATTGATCCTGTGATGGTTGCAACATCAGGTGATGTTTTGGTTTCTCGAGAAGTAATAGGCATTATGAAAGATATGTTATTTCACAATGCCGAAATCATAACTCCCAACCTAGCAGAGGCAGAAGTTTTATCTGGAGTGAAAATCAATAGCCAGAAAGATCAATTAGACGCAGCCAAAGAGCTACTTAAACTTGGCTCAAAGCATGTCTTAGTAAAGGGTGGTCATTTGGAAGGTGAAATAATTAAAGATGTCTTAGTAACAAATGATTATGAAGAGCACTTTGAGCATAAAAAAGTTTCAACTGAAAATACCCATGGTACCGGATGTACTTTGGCAAGCTCAATAGCTGCTAAGCTAGCTCAAGGTATTCCAATGAAAATCGCAGTCAAAGAATCCATTGATTTTGTTGTAAGTTTGTTATCAGCTTCACCAAAAGTTGGTAGAGGCAATGGACCCTTAGTCCATGGAGTTAAGCTTAACTAATGCTTTTTTCTTGAACCACGAACAAACCTCATTCTTATAGAATAAACCCTTAACAAAGCAACAAAGGTGATGATTAATTGGGTAAAAATTGAAATCATCAAAGTATTTTTCCAGTCCCAAATATCAATGGTGAGCCATAATAAAAAAGTCTGAAGAGGAAAATTAATCACCAATCCCATCAGTACGACAATGATACTCTCTCTAAAAGCTGTTTTTTCAGTTTTGTTCATAACTTTTAAGGGAGCAGATTGTAATTTAATCGTTCCATTAAGTCTTTATCTAAATAATCATTGATTGTTTCAATTTCTAATTTTGAAAGGTGAGGTAATTTAAGGGACTTTGAAACATCTTTTTCTTCAGTATAGCCCCTTCCGCCAACATAGGAATGAATAGGCATAAATTTCCCATTAAACTGAATCTCTTCAGAAACCTGATTAAAAACGTGAAATTGATCAGAATGAAAATCCTCTATACGAATTGCTAACGCATAAGGTAGCAATTCTTTCATCTCTAAATAACTGCGATTTTTCTCATTCCAAAGTGTAATAACATTTTCATAGTCTTCAATTTGAAACTGAACAAAATTTAGAAAATCTAATTCTGTTATTCGTCTATAGTGAGAATAGTAAGGCTCATGGTGCATAGATTTTAGCCAGCTGTAGGGATTTCTGAATGTGAAAACAAATAAGGTTGTTTCGAGGTTAAATTTTTCAATTTCAGATATTTTTGGTGCCAATCGATGTTTCCAACCCAGGTAATCATAATATTTAAATCTAAGATTAAAATTCTCCCTAAGAAAAAGGCTAACAGCATTTGTTCCAGTATGCCTTTCACCAAAGATCTTAAAACTATTGATCTTCAAGTTTTACTGCTGTGCCATAAGCAATGACCTCTGATGCGCCTGGCGTGATAGTAGAGGTTTGGAATCTAAAATTAACTACAGCATTAGCTCCCAAAGAAGATGCGGTCTCAATCATTCTTGATAAAGCTTCTTCTCGAGCACCTTCAAGCAAGCGAGAGTAACTGATCAACTCTCCACCAACGAGATTCTTTAAATTCGCTAAAATATCACTGCCAACATTTCTAGCCCTTACCGTGCTACCAGTTACAATGCCCAAATATTCTTTTATCTTTTGATTTTCAAGATTTGGTGTGCTTACAATTAACATAATTATCTATTTTTTGACTCATGATAAATGAAACGCACATAGAAACAAAGTTCGCTATTGGTGAACTTGTACAACACAAATTCTTGGCATTCAGGGGAGTGATCTTTGATATTGATCCATCATTTAATAACACTGAGGAATGGTATCTTGCTATTCCAAAAGACTTCAGACCAAGGAAAGATCAACCCTTCTATCATTTACTAGCTGATAATGGAAACATGTTTTATAACGCTTATGTTTCCGAGCAAAACCTTGTTGTTGAACAGTCACCAAAACGGATCAATCATCCTGATATCAATTTTTACTTTTCAGAGTTTGATGGAAAAAGATATCAACTCAACAAACAAAGAGTTAATTGACTAATTTTCAGAGCAAGCCATTTTCACTGATAGGACAAAAACATCAATTGCGTCCTCTAGCTGGTCTATGGAAATAAATGTAGGTGCTAATCTAATATTTGAATCATTAGGATCATGCATACCAGGATAGGTAGAACCGGCTGGCGTAAGAGAAACCCCCAAGTCCTTACAAATACTAATTATCTTTTTTGCTTTACCTTTAGGAGCATTAAAGGAAATAAAATATCCTCCGGTAGGAATAGTAAAACTTCCGCATTCATCATCTAAAGATTTAAGTTTATCAATGACTAAATCAAACTTAGGTTTAACAAGTTTTGCATGTTCTTGCATGTGATTTTTAACATCCTCTGCGGATTTAAAAAATAATGCATGACGCATTTGATTAACCTTATCAGGCGCAACAATCATCGATCCTCTTTGATGGTTTACTAAATCAAACAGCTCTTTGCCAGCTGCAAAGAAAGAGATACCACCTGCTCCAAAAGTTACTTTTGAAAATGAGCTGATCACAATTGCTTGATTGGTCATCTCTGCCTCTTCAACTAATTTCCAGGTAGCAGATTGGTGGGTGGTTTCATCAAAATCATGAAGCAAATACGCGTGATCAAAAATACAAACCAATTCTGTGGAGTAATTTTTAAATATTTCAAGCATACTGATCAGATTCTCATCAGAGTAAACATCACCAGATGGGTTTGAATGTCTCGGCACAATAATTGCTCCCATGACATTATCCGTTTTCTCTAAAACTTCCTTCAGCACATCCAGATCGATTCCCTTTCCAGTTAATGGAACAGTAACGATTTCAATTCCTAATTCCTCAAGCATTCTAAAATGCCGATCAAATCCAGGAACAGGACAGATAAATTTAGGATTTGATACATCCTTTAACGGATTTTCTAAGCCTTTTAAGTGAAGAGCCAAGCAAGTTTGATAAGTCACAAGCAGACTTGATTGTTCTGCAACAGCGGTCAGCTCAATCGGTGATGACAATAGCTCTGATGCAAGCTTTCTTGCTGATCGGATTCCTAATGGCTCACCATAGTTTCTTAAATCTACGTTATTTTCATCATGGGAGGGAACACTGATTGATAGTAATTCATTAGACAAATCAAGCTGATCAGCGCCCGGCTTACCTCTTGTTAAATCAATATTCAGTGATTTTGATTTTAATAATTCAAATTTAGATTGAAGATGTTCATCCATAGTATGATAGAAATCAATTGCGTTCATATTAAAACAATTTTGTTATGGAGAATATAACTTTAGTATTAATAATAGTTTTTATGGCTCTTGCTGTTGGGCTACTAATGGCCTTTTACTTTAAAAATCAGAAAACAGAGAGTATTGAAAATGCATTCAAGCTAATTGCTGCGCAAGTGTTGGAAGAGAAAAACTCCTCTCTTACCAAAGAAAACATTGAGAGAGTAAATGTAGTTCTTGAGCCATTTAAAGAACAGATAAAAGAGCTAAATCATCAAATAAGTGATTTAAAAAAAGAGCAGGCAGTTGCAAAGGAATCATTTAAAAATGAAGTTTCAAAAGTCATTGAGCAGACATCTAAGATTAGTATTGATGCAGAAAACCTAACAACTGCACTTAAAGGTGATTCAAAAAAACAAGGTACTTGGGGTGAAATGGTTCTCGAGAAAACCTTAGAAGAGTCAGGCCTAAGGCTTGGAAAAGATTATCAACTGCAACAAAGCTTTAGGAATACGAAAGGGGAACTTTTAATACCTGATGCTGTGATTTATTTACCAGGAGAGAGAAATATTATTATTGATTCAAAGGTTAGCTTGAAAAGCTATAAGGCATATATTGATTCGGATGATGAGACAAAGAAAGATGAAGCCCTTAAAAATCACATTACGTCTTTAAAGGATCACATAAAAAATCTTAACTCAAAAGGCTATAACCATATTGAAAAGTTAAATCCACCTGATTACATACTAATCTTTGTACCTTTGGAGTCTGCCCTATCGCTTGCTCTTACAAGCGATTGGGACCTTCAAAGACTAGCAATGCAAAATCAAATTGCTTTTGTAACACCAACAAACCTGATAGCAATTTTACGAATGGCAGAGAGCCTATGGAAATTAGATGCACAAAATGAAAATGCATCTAATATTGCTAAAAGAGCTGGGCATCTCATCGATAAATTTTCAGGTTTAAATGATGACTTAGTAAATATTGGTAAGTACTTAAATTTAGCAGGCAAGGCATTTAATGCAGCTGATAACAAACTCTCAAGCGGTAAAGGAAATCTCTTCGATCAGATTAAAGAACTTGAAGCTCTAGGAGCAAAATCGAAGAAACTTATTTCTAAGAAATAAAGATGGAACATTTAAAACCATGGTTTCAGATCGCATTACCGGTAGTGATTTCAATAAATATTTTCTTTCTTAGCTTTATTGCTCTAATTGCTTTTGCAGAATCTAGTCTGACTTTAGAACATCAGAGAATAATAAGTGTGAGTATCAATACGATAACTTTAGGTCTAATGACTTCATTCTTATCGATTTTATTTGGTACTTTTTTTGCAGTGCTAACAACATATTATGATTTTCCTCTGAAAAAAATAATATCGATCGCACTTGTTCTTCCAATTGCATTTCCGCTCTATGTATATGCATTCATATTTGTTGGAGGTCTTGAATACAGCGGTGGTATTGCCACATGGATAAGATCTTTTGATATAGAAATAGGTTCGCCTAGAAATATTTTAAGTGGTGCGATTATTTTTAGTTTGTGTGTTTATCCATATATCTACCTATTTACAAAATCCAGGTTGAGCAATATTTCTTTTAGTATTTTTTTAGCATCAAAGTCATTAGGCAATTCAAACGTAAGGACAATATTCAAAGTCATATTGCCATTAGTTAAGCCAGCAATAATTGCTGGTGCAATTCTAGCTTTTTTTGAGGTAATCGCTGATTTTGGAGGGGTTACAGTTTTACAAATTCAAACCTTAACCACCGAGATCTATACCACTTGGTATGGTCTGCAAGATTTTATTGGTGGTGCGAGATTAAGTATTGTTTTATTTGTAATTGCCATGGCTGTCTTGATCCTTGAGAAAGTTTCGCAAAATCAAAAATCGCTTTCATTGAATTCTGCTGACAAGATTATTCCGATTAAAAGTAGGTATGCGATTTTCCAAACCATTCTATCAATTGTTTTCTTATTAATTGCCTTGGTTGGCCCCTTGGTTCAGCTTCTGGCTTGGATCGATATATCTAATTTTCTGTCATCACTTAGAACTGCATATTTAGCAAATTCTTTAGTATTGGGG
>CEWK01098312.1_pt1 | contig 15184 bp, 14 predicted proteins | sample 531431 | NCBI WGS metagenome assembly CEWK01 (sample SAMEA2623059, study PRJEB7988) | marine metagenome | isolation source: saline water (ENVO:00002010), including
GCAGAGTGGACATGATGTTTCAGCTATCAATGTAAATTTGAAAGGCGAAGATCTCTTTAGAGCAGGTTCTTTTACAAACCCAGACGCTTCAATAAGAAAAAAATCCATCGATTACATGAAGAAGGCAATCGATATATCGACAGAGTTTGATGCTAATATGATTTCGGTTTGTCCTTTAATAGACGGAAGTGATCACCCATTCCATGTTGACCATATGAAACAATGGCATTGGGCTATCGAAGCCTTTCAAGAGGTAGCTAACTACAACACGGATGTAAAAATTTCCATAGAGTACAAGGCCTATGAAGTGCGCAATAGAATTATTTTACCATCAATGGGAAAAACACTACATTTTTGTGATCGGGTCGGGTCTGAAAACATAGGTGTAACTATGGATTTGGGGCATTCGCTAATGGAACAGGAAAGCCCGACGGCTGAGATGGCCGCAGCACATGATGCAGGACGTCTTTTCTATATTCACTTTAACGATAACAATCGACAAGCTGACTGGGATATGCCTGTTGGGTCTGTAAATTTATGGGAAACTTTAGAAGCAATACATTTTATGGATAAAATTGGATATGATGGTTGGATTGCTTACGATGTATTTACAAGGGCAGGAACAGGTAGCATGGCAATATCTCATACTTTTGAGACTATGGAAGATCTTCGCTCACTGATTACAAAAATTGGTGATGAAAAAATTCAAGAACTCCGCGAGAGTGGTGATAGTGCATACGTTTCTAAAGAATTAATAAAACATTTATTATGAAGTTAGGATTGGGCTCATACTCTTACCGTTGGTCTATTGGACATAAAGACCGGACACCTTCGTCACCAATAACTTGCATAGAGTTACTTGAGATAACATCAAAACTTGGATTAGACGTTTTGCAGATTGCAGATAATATGCCGGTTCATAATATCAAAACGCAAACTCTGAACCAGCTTTATAGAACAGCGCAGAAGCAAGGAATTAATCTAGAAATTGGTATGCAATCATTTTCAACTGAAAGTATTAAGCTTTATTTAGATATTGCTGAACGCCTGGATGCAAGAATATTGAGGATAGCTTTGGACGGCAATGACGTTGGAACTTCAGATGATATTATCGCAAAAGAATTTAAAAACATTCTCCCAATTGCCGAAAAGATTAACTGTAAAATTGCAATAGAAAATCATTTTGCATTTCCTTCAGATAGGATGGCAAAAATAATTAAACTAGTAGATGAAGAATATCTTGGAGCCTGTTTGGATGTGGCGAATTCAATCTGTGCTGGAGAATGGCCAGATGAAACCATAGACAGTTTAAAAGATTACACCATTAATTTACACATCAAAGACTACCAATTTAGCATAGACCCATACGGCGTGGGTTTTAGCATAGAGGGTGTTCCAATGGGGAAAGGCCTTACAAACGTTGCCGGTCTTTTATCAAAGTTTAAAGATAAAGATATCAGCGTCATTTACGAACATTGGCTGCCATGGCCTGGAAATTTTGAGGATGCGAGAAAAAACGAAGATATGTGGACTAAAGAAAGTATAGCTTATTTAAAAAGCCTTAAGTCTGAATATAACCAAACTCACTAATAGAAGGAAATCTCATGTCTTACACTGGTAGATGTTACTGTGGTGATCTAAAATATGAATTTGATGAGCCAATACATTCACAGCTTCTATGCTACTGTCGAGAGTGTAGATACTTGTCAGGAGGAGAGGCGAACACATCTATCGTTATCTCCGAAGGAAATTTTTGGTTCACGGAGGGTAAGCCCAAGACTTTCGAGAGAGGTGATTTAGAAAAGCCACGTACGCGCTATTTCTGTGGAAACTGTGGCACTCACATTTGCGTTAAAAGCCCCCCACGTCCAGGCATGTTGGTCTTGAAAATAGGAACGTTAGATGATCATTCTTGGTTTAATCCTCAATCAGCAATTTATTGCGTAGATAAACAACCCTATCATCTCATTCCAAGCGAAGTTCCAAGTTTTGAGCGAGTACCACCATCAAAGTCCTAGAATGTACGAGCAAACATCAATATTCCAACCTAAAAGTATCAGTGACATATACATAAATATAAGTCATTTCCTGGATCATTTTATGATGTTGATATTTGCCAAAGCTGCATACGATGCAGGAAAATATTTTGGACTAACATATGATGAAATAATCGCTTATGGTGCAATTGGATTTTTATTTTTTGGAGCTTTTGCTCCACTTGCAGCTTATTTATCGGACAAAATTTCAAGATCCTTTTTGATGATTGTTTACCACTTTGGAATTGGGCTTTCCTCAATTTTGGCTGCAGCTGCAACAAACTTATGGCTGTTCGCAGTGAGCTTATCCCTAATAGGTATCTTCGCTGCAATTTATCACCCTGTTGGCATCACTATGCTCTTATCAAAAAATAAAAATAACGGTGTTAGAATGGGAATAAACGGCGTGTTTGGAAATATGGGGGTTGCAGCTGCTCCTTTAATTACAGGCTTAATATTATTTTACGGCAATTGGAGACTATGTTTTTTGTTACCAGGACTTTTCTGCTTATTTTATGGACTAAAGTTTTTATCAGCATTAAGTATGGAACCTTCTGGAATAATAAATTCAAAAGTAAATTCCAGTCAGCCTTTTGCCAAAAACTGGCATAGGGCGTTGAGCTCAATTGCCTTATCAACCCTGAGCGCTGGGTTTATTTTTGGTGCTATGACATTCATTATTCCTCGTTATTTTGAAACTTACCTATCAAATATTTCCAGCTCAGTGGCAGTAACAGGTCTATTAGCTGGGATTGTTTATGCTACTGCTTCATTTGCACAGATTTTTGTTGGAAAGATGATTGATATATTTTCTCCAAAATTAATTTTATTAATAATTTCTGTAGGTCAAATTTTATTTATATACTTTTCCTCAATCTTAGAAAATTGGTCACTCTTTTTCATGACACTTTTCGCCATGGCATTTGTATTTGGACAAGTACCAATCAACGATATTATTCTATCTCGATATATTCCTGACAAAAAACGAGCAAAGATTCTCAGTATCAAATACGTTTTAAACTTATCTGCTGGAGCAAGTGTATTACCAATTTGCAGCCTTATGATGCAAAATGGTTTTGAAATGCGACAGATATTTAGCATGATGAGTTTTATGGCAGTGTTGATTTTATTAGCAGCCTTGCTTTTACCCAAGCAGCTTGAAGAAGAGCGGCTAGATCTAAATGCCAGCAAATCTAAGAATGTTTAAATTTGTGAAAACTCGACACCTTTTTCACAATATCGCGTACCTCATCTCTTAACTGCCCTTCCATGGGCACATCATATATAGAATTTAACATAATTTCTTTGGGCTTTGTTTGCCTTTGCCAAGATAAAGATCGTAAAAGTTCAGTAGCTTGATTAGGTAAAACATCGGGAATAGTCCTGCCGCTCATCAATGCCCAAAAACCCGTCCACAGTCTAGCAACCGTCCAAGGATTATATCCTCCACCGCCAGTCAGTAGTACTCTTTGAGAGGATCCCAAAAGTATACTCAGAATTTTAAAAATAACCTGGTTAGATAGGCAAAGTCGTGACATCGGATCTTCTACTATCGCATCCGCACCACCTTGAATGATTAAGGCTTCTGGTTGAAATCTATCTAATAAAGGGAGCACTAATTTTTCAAAAACAAACATAAATTCTGTGTCATTACACTGACTTGGAAGAGGCACATTAAGAAACCTATTGGGTATGTTTTCATCTAAGCCGCCAGTAAATGGCCACCTTTTTCTTTCATGAGTTGAAACAACAAACAAGTTTTCGTCTTCTGGAAAAGCTGCAGCGACACCATCGCAATGATGTGCATCTAAATCAATATATGCTATTCTCTGCACACCAAGATCTCTGAGACGATTAATAGCAAAAGCCAAATCATTCAGAAAACAAAAACCATTTGCATAGCCTGCCATACCGTGGTGCAAACCTCCACCTAATGAATAGGCACGCCCCCCATTAGCAACTAAGTCAGCCGCTAATAAGGAACTCCCGACAGAGGTTGCTGGCCTCTTAAACATCTCAGGAAAAACAGGGTTTGATAGCGAGCCAATATTATAGGTTTTTGCATCTTTTTCTGAAATTTTTTGAGAAACTTCGGTTTTCTTTAAAACAGCAATATAATCAGCTGTATGAAAACTCTTAAGAAGTTCGGGCTTTGCACATGGGCCCGTTTTGTATTCCCCTTTATCACAAATTCCAATTGCTCTTACTAAATCCAAAACTGCAGATACACGGGGTATCGATAATGGGTGCTTTCCTCCGAATTGAGAATTACGATAAATTTCTGAACCAATTAAAATAGCTTTTGCCGAATTCATTTCTTTCAATTCTAGAACTTTCAATGTTTCTAGAGTGTAGATTTAGAGGTTTATATTCATTTATCAAAAGTGGCTTTTATAAAATACATGTAAGCCACTGTCACTGGTCCTATTAAAATTGCAAAAATCAATGTTCCTACTCCAGCTGTACCGCCCAAAGACCATCCAAAAATTACCACAGAAATTTCTAAAAAGTTCCTTACGTAGGCCATTGGAATTCTGGTTTTTTTACTAAGACCAGTCATAAGACCGTCACGAGGGCCTGGACCTAAATTTGCAATTAGATAAATACTTCCCCCTAAACCTATAACTAGGATTGCAACAAAGACTTGCACCAGTTTTAGTAAATTTTCTGTTTGGTTTGGTATATAAGGTAGCGTTATCTCTACAACTGCCGCGACAACAAAGAAGTTTATAAAAGTTCCAATACCCGGTTTTTCCTTGAGAGGTATCCAAAACAGCAAAACAGCAAAGCTAACTAAAATAATTGATAAGCCTATGCCAATTCCAAATTGCACAACAAAGCCCTGTGCTAGAACCATCCAAGGACTAACCCCGAAATTTGAGCCGAATAGTATGGCATGCCCAAAACCGAAAATTATAAGCCCAAGAAATAAAAATAGTACCGACTGTAGAGGGGGTTTAAACGATAACGGAGTTGGAGCACTCCAAAATAAATTTGGAACACTTGTTAACGAAAATATTTTTGAGATGGCTTTCACTTAACCTAACTAGAAATCTTTTAAGACTTTTGCAATCTAGATTTCAGTCAATTTTTCTATCCAAATCTATTTAAATGGTATCCTCTATTCCAAAAGCTATCTATAAATTAAAAGCATAATGGTTAAGAAAAAAGAAGATTTAAGATCAGCCCGTTGGTTTGCACCAGATGACTTAAGATCCATGGGTCATAGATCTCGTGCTATGCAAATGGGACTCGATCAAGCAGATTGGGAAGGCAAACCTGTTATTGCCATTATTAATACTTGGTCAGACTTATCACCATGCCATCATCATTTAAGAGACCGAGCCGAATTTGTTAAAAAGGGTATTTACCAAGCCGGAGGTATGCCTGTTGAAATGCCTGTTCATTCTTTCTCGGAACAATTTCTAAAGCCGACGTCAATGCTCTATCGAAACATGGGAGCTTTCGAGGTTGAAGAAACACTGCGCTCTCACCCAATTGACGGAGCCGTCTTGATGGGTGGATGTGATAAATCAACACCAGCACTGATTATGGGCGCAACCAGTATGGGACTACCATTTATTTACATGCCTGCGGGAGCAATGTTGAGAGGTAACTATGCAGGTGAAAAGCTAGGGTCCGGTACTGATGTTTGGAAATACTGGGACGAACGTAGAGCTGGCAATATTTCCAAAGAGCAATGGTATGGCGTTCAAGGTGGTATAGCCCGTAGTTATGGTACATGTATGACAATGGGAACGGCATCAACTATGATGAGTATTGCTGATGGTTGGGGGCTAACTTTACCAGGGTCATCTTCAATACCAGCCCCCGATGCTAGTCATAAACGTATGGCGACTGACTGTGGTCGTCGAATTGTCGAGATGGTCTGGGAAGATTTAACTCCTGACAAAATCATTAACGAAGCCAGCACAAGAAACGCAGTAACGGTAGCCATGGCGACAGGTTGTTCAACCAATGCAATTATCCATTTGATTGCGATGGCACGTCGTGCCGGTGTCAATCTAACCTTGGATCAACTCGATGAAATAGGCCGAACTACACCCGTGATCGCCAATATTCGTCCATCAGGAAAAGAATACTTGATGGAAGATTTCTTTTATGCAGGGGGTTTGATAGCTTTGATGGTTGAGCTGGGGGATAAACTTGATCTAAGTGTCACAACAGTTACAGGAAAAACACTAGGCGAATGTGTTAAAGGAGCTAAAAATTATAATAGTGATGTCATTCGTACCCTAGATAATCCAGTTTACCATGAGGGATCTTTAGCTGTTTTAAAAGGAAACCTTGCTCCTGATGGAGCCGTCATAAAACCAGCAGCAATGGATCCAAAGTTTCAAAAACATAGAGGCCCTGCCATTGTTGCAAACAGTTATTCTGAATTGAAAGAAATAATAAATGATGAAAACTATCCTATAACAGCTGATCATATTTTGGTTTTACGAAATGCCGGACCAAAAGGTGGTCCAGGAATGCCAGAATGGGGTATGATCCCTATGCCAAAAGCATTACTTAAGCAGGGACACCGGGATATGATTAGATTATCTGATGCAAGAATGTCTGGAACATCTTATGGCGCATGTATTCTTCATGTTGCCCCAGAAGCCTACATTGGTGGGCCATTGGCGTTAATAAAAAATGGCGACATCATAGAAGTGGATATACCTGAACGAAAACTAAATGTTGATATCTCAGAAAATGAATTGAGTAATCGGCGAGAAAAATGGAAAGAACCCGAACCTCGTTATGAACGTGGTTATGGTTACATTTATTCAAAGCATATTGAGCAAGCTGATAAGGGTTGTGATTTTGACTTCCTAAAGTCAGACTTTGGATCGGCTGTTAAAGAACCAGAAATGAATTAAAGTACTAATTGTTTTCTAAATTTTCATATACTTCTGGCATAAATCTTGGGGAACAGTGACAATAAAATTCCAAATCGTCAGTGTCGCTTAAATTAGTGATTCTTTGAGGAATATTGGCTGGAATTATAACGCTATCCCCAACTGAAACCTCAAATTCTTTTTCACCCACCATGACCAATCCACTTCCTTTTCGGATAATATAGATTTCTTTTGTATCTCTTAGACGGTGTAATTGGGTTGTAACTGACGGTTGAACTCTGGCAATTGCCAAAGAAAAATCTTTAACTTCGTCACTATTTAAACACTCAGTGATAAAACATCTTTCATCAGTCCAAAACTCAGTAGAACTGATTTTATCTTTCGATAACTTCACTGGAAAACTCCTTTCATTTTAAATATTACCAGCTTGGAACGCAGTCCATGCCACCATCTACTGTAAGATTGGCACCAGTAATAAATTTTGCATGATCTCCTGCCAAAAATATAGCAGCATTAGCCACATCTTCACCGGTACCCAATCGACCAAGAGGCACAGCTCCTAACCAGCTCTTTACTCCCTCCGGCCAGTCTTGCTTTAAATTTTGCCGATCAATTAATCCTGGGCAAATTGAGTTTACACGGATTTTCTTGGGGCCAAGCTCAAGCGCTGAGGCCTTTGTAAAGTTTATGAGACCTGCTTTCGAAGCTGCATAATGGCTATGATTTAACGCAGGTGTCAGAGCTTCTATAGAACAGATATTAACAATGGACCCTCCTCCTTGAGCCTGTTCAGCAAAATATCGTGTCATCAAAATTGGGACTTGCAGATTAATCTCCAGCATTTCCCTCACTTTTGTTCCACTCATATCTGTTACTGCGCTTAAGGTTTGAGTAGCAGCATTGTTAACCAAAACATCAACAGTTTTCTGATCTTTCATAAGTGTTTCAAATATTTGTTTGCATGCATCTTGATTTGAAAAATCTCCAAAGACTCCTGAGATATCGACCATTGAAAGCTTTGATAACTTGGTTTTAGCTTCTATGAACTCGGGGCTTTCGTTTCTTGCATGAAGAACTAATTCCGCTCCGGCCTCTGCAAACTTTTTTGCGATGGCAAATCCAATGCCACCTTTTGATCCTGTAATTAGAACCCGCTTTCCCGTCAGCTCAGTCAACTAAAATCTCCCTGGTCTGTGAAATAAAAAATTTTAGATAATCTCAATACCAAGTGTTCAAAAGTTCTGGCAAAATAGACTTAATTTTTTTTCCAGCAATACTGGCATGTTCTAACACCTCTTCAATCGTATCAGGTTGCTGATCTTCTCCCCCATCAGCCTTATTTGTAATTGCTGAAAGGCCAACAACCTCAAAACCAGCCTGTTTGGCAGCAATTACTTCCATTACCGTAGACATTCCAACGGCATCCGCACCACTTGCACTTAGAAAGCGTCGTTCTGCTGACGTTTCCAAAGAAGGCCCCGTAATTCCTGCATAAATTCCTTGGCTTAATTTGATACTGGCGTTTTCAAAACAATTAGAGACTATCTCCTGTACCTTTTTATCATAAGCATCAGACATATCAGGAAATCTTAAACCTAAGTCATCATTGTGAGGACCAATAAGTGGATTTTGGCCAGTGAAATTAATATGATCGGTTAACATCATTATGCTTCCAGGCTCAAAACTTGTGTCCAAAGCACCTGCAGCATTTGTTACAATCATCTTTCCTACACCTAAGCTTCTAGCAACCCTTATCGGAAATCCTATTTCATGGGCTTTCCATCCCTCATATAGATGCAACCGACCCTGCATAGCCATTACACACCTGCCACCAAAAAACCCTACCACTAAGTTTCCTGCATGAGATGGTGCCGTAGACACAGGAAAATCCGGTATTTCTTTATATGGGATTACAACTTCATCTGAGATTTCATCTATTACATCACCCAAACCAGATCCTAAAATCAAAAGAAACTCAGGCTGATGATTTATTCTTTCACTAATATACGCAGAAGCAAATTGTATTTTTTTTATGACATCATTTTCCATGGAACCACTTTTTATTCAAGGCTGGCTTTTATCTGTGGCGCTAATTCACGAACCTTGTCGTAAATTTTCTCAATTTCAATACCAGTGATTTTTTTATTTTCTACAACGTGTTTCCCCGATACAAAAACATCTGTTATGTCAGATCGACCTGCGCCAAATACAAGATGTGTTATGGGATCAAATAGAGGTATCGAATGAGAATTATTTACATCAACCATGATAATATCTGCACATTTTCCTATTTCCAAACTTCCAATCGACTCAGATTTACCTAATGCTTTCGCGCCATTAATAGTTGCCATATGAAGCACCTGTTCAGCAGTTAGAGCGTCAGCTTCCATATTGAAGCCTTTTGCCAAACCACAAGTTAACCGCATTGCCAGCCACATATCTAAGTCATTGCCACTTATTGCCCCATCTGTACCAATTGTCAGATTAATACCCGCTCTTTTCATTTCTTTAACTGGAGCAATACCTGACCCCAACTTCAGATTTGACATCGGGTTAAGGACAACATTTGTCTTACTTTTTGCTAAAAGAGAAATCTCTTTTTCATCAAGATGTACACAATGAGCCAGTACTACATTTTCACCCAACAATTTATGTTCATCCAAATGTCTTATGACTGAATTATTATATCTTGTCTTAATATCATTTTGTTCTGCTTCAGTTTCTGCTGCGTGGGTACAAAATAGTATCCCATAATCATCCGCAATTCTCTTAGCGTCAGTCAAGTTTTCTGGAGAAACCGTATAACTACCATGAGGCAGAATCGCAGGGATTACGTTTTCATCAGCCTCATGATTTTGAGAAAATTGATGAGCTTCAGAAATATAGTCTTCATGAGACCGACCGCCTATTCCTGGCAAATCAAAAAAGATCCCGCCGGTAGAGATCCGCATACCTAATTTTTTTGCAGCATTAGCTGTTTCTTCTGGATACCAAAACATATCCATCACAGTAGTCGCACCACTCAACAAATTTTCCGCCAATCCTAAAATAGAACCTAGGTATGTGGTTTCAGGAGTGAGGATTGCTTTTTCAGCTATCCAAACCCGTCCTAACCACTCCTCAAGAGGCAGGTTTTCCACAAGCCCTCTAAACAAACTATCAGCAGCATGACAGTGCATGTTAATCAAGCCCGGCATTACTATATTCCCATTTGCTGAGATCGTTTTCTTTGCTCGAAAGCTACTGGCTGAAGCTATATCAGAACTCTCCAGTGCCGTTATCTTACCATCACGCAAGGTCAACGCGCCATTTTCAATAATTGTATGGGCCGGATCACATGTTACGATTAAGGCGTCTTTAATTAAAATATCATCCATTTTGATACTCTCTTATTCTTGGCAAACCTTTAACTCTTTAATTGATTGAAAATAACCAACTCTAGAAAGGTTGTGATATAAAATACCATTTCTATACTTTTAATAAAAAGAGAATTTCATTTTATAGCCTCACCTCAGAGATGCCTCTATATTTCCACCATCAACTGTCATAACGTGTCCCGTAGTTCGCAAAGAACATGCCAGTGCAACAAATGCATTAGCTACATGCGATGCCGTTACCTCTTTATTTAAAAGATTTCCCGCCATATATCTGTCCTCAGAAACGCCACGTGCATCGGCCCGCTGACTTATATACTCATCTGTCAATAAGCCTGATCTAATTCTATCGGCGTTTACTCCGTTAACCCGAATATTTTCAGAACCCAGCTCTAATGCTAACTGTCTCATCAAAAACATTGTTGTAGCTTTGGGCAACCCATATGCACCAAAGTTTTTGCCTGGGTTCACAGCCTGTTTCGAAATATTAAATAAAATTTGACCACCTCGATCTTGTAGCTTCAGAACTTTTGCAAAAGCTTTTGCAAATTCATAGTGAGCAAAAAAATTCACCTCAAAAGAGTCGCGAACAACCTTTATATCCAAATCGGCAATGGAGCCCGGCTTTGCTGAACCCGCATTAGATATTAGAATATCAACTCCACCAAATGCTTCTACTACGGACTGAATTGCCTCTTTGGCTGCCTCTGGATCTGTAATGTCTAATACTTTACCAAAATGACCTTCACCAAGTTTTTCTAATGAAGTACGAAGAGATTTTTCGCTGACATCTATCAAAAAACACTGTGCACCTTGCGAAGCGAATGTTTTTGCTGTTTCAAAACCAATCGTTCCGGAGCCCCCCGTTATCAGAACAACTTTACCTTGAAAATTTGGAGCTTGGCCTTTTCCCAGTTTTGCTTGCTCAAGTGACCAGTATTCAATGTCAAATAAATCCTTCTCAGAAATGGGATGAAAACCACCCGCATCTTCTCCGACAGCACGAACTCTAGCATTTTGAACTGCAAGGTCTCCAGCTATACTGGCTGCTTTAGCATTTAGACCCAAACCAATTAATCCAACTCCTTCCATCCAGATAGTTTTTGGATCAGAAGACAGAATGATTTTGGGCTGCTCTGCATTAGAAGCCTGCCGATCAAACATGGATCTGTATTCTGCTTCATACTTAAGCAGAACATCCTTGATAGCTGCACGGCCTCTTGTCCAAATATCTTTGCGTAAAACAAGTGGTTTTGCTTTTATTCTTATTACATGATCCGGCGAGGCAGTCCCACGCTCAGATAGATCATCGAGATCATTGCGGTTCAGAAATTCCATTTCTTCTGGTCCATTCCTAACATCTAGGATTGGCATTGCATGACCAGACCCAAGCATATCTGCTATTAAACCTCGAATTATTGGAATAACTTCAGTTTCTTGATGATTTTTTTTTATTTTTAAAGCTGTCGGTTTGTTTATATTAAAGTATTTAGCAACCTTTTGGGTGTGCAATACTATCAAGTTATAACTTTCCTCTGCTGTTTGCCCAAAAGCAAAATGGCCATGGCCCAGCAGCATTAATCCTTCAACAGTTGGATCTTTTTCGAAAACTTCGATAGCTTTTTTTGCAAGATCAAACCCCGGCATTATATAAGGAACAATACCTATTTTAGATCCAAAAATATTTTTACAAACTGTCACAGCATCGGGCAAATTCGCAAGAATAAGAAATGGCGTAGCATGTGTATGATCAACATATTTATGTGGAAGAAAAGCGTGAAGAAGCGTTTCGACTGAAGGGTTGGGTGCAGAACTGTTCAACAAGTTTGCCCTTTGCGCATTAACCATATCTTCATCAGATAACTTTTCTAATTTCCGCAAATTCCTAAGCGGTTCGAGCCAAAGTCCTGGGAGTCCCGGAGCCAAAATGGTATCTAAGTCCCAGCCAGACCCTTTAACATGCATAACTTCTTGGGTATTTCCAAATAAATCTTTGCGCTCAACTTTAACCGAAGTATTTCCACCACCGTGCATAACTAGGTCAGGATTTTGCCCAATAAGTCGTGAAGTATAAACCCGGAGCGCTAACTCTTGATCAGCTTTATCTTTTCCTGCCTCTTGAACATACTTGGCAGCTTCCTTGGAGCTATATTTATTATCTATCATTATCTTAATTTCCAGCCATATCGGGAAACATGATAGCTAGTGCATCTTTAGAAGCATCACAAACCCCACGTTCGGTTATTAGACCAGAAACAAGTCTGTTCGGCGTTACATCAAAAGCTGGATTGCCTCCAGATATGCCCTCTGAAGTGACTTTTATTTCATGAATTGACTCATCGTTGTTTCGACCAAAAATATGCGTAACTTCTCTTTGTGGCCGTTCTTCAATTGGAATTTCATTTATACCGTCATTCAGGTTCCAATCTATGGTTGGCGAAGGCAAAGCAACATAAAATGGAACATTATTATCGAAGGCCGCCAACGCTTTAAGGTACGTGCCAATTTTATTACAGACATCACCTTGAGCTGTGGTTCGATCTGTGCCAACAAGCACCATATCAACAAGGCCTCTTTGCATTAGATGTCCGCCAGCATTGTCTGTTATGTAAGTATTGCTAATACCGTGACTTTCCAGTTCCCAAGCTGTCATCGCACCTTGATTTCGTGGCCGCGTTTCATCAACCCAAATATGAATGGGTATCCCAGCATCAAACGCATGATACATTGGAGAAGTAGCAGTGCCCCAGTCAACCGTCGCAGGCCAACCAGCATTACAATGCGTTAAAATCCTTACTGGTTCACCATTTTTCTTTCTTTCAGCAATCGACTTAACTAACTCTAATCCATGTTCCCCAATTGACTTGTTTATGAAAACATCTTCTTCGGCCACTTCATGGGCAAGGTCCATAGCTTTCGTTGGTCGCTCATTTTCAGAAATATTTTCTAAAGATTGGGTAAGACGATCTAATGCCCATTTTAAATTAATTGCAGTGGGCCTTGTTTCTATCAAAGTGTCATAAATTTTCTTAAGACCTTCATTTGAAGCGTCCTCTCTAAGTGCAACGGCAACTCCATAAGCTGCCGTTGCACCAATTAATGGCGCTCCTCTAACCCACATATCACGTATAGCAATAGCAAAATCGCCTAGGCTTCCTAATTCAGTAATTTTAAATTCATGTGGTAACCAACGCTGATCAATAATTTTAACTTGGTTGTTTTCATAATCATACCAAATTGACCGGTAATGTTTGCCGTTTACGTTCATATCAGCTCTCTGTTTAGACTAGTTTTAACAGGGTCATAAGGACTTTAATCAATAGAGTTAGAATAACAATGATTTTAGAAATATATATTAAAATTACATTATCTTAGTTACAGATATGGATAAATTAAAATAGGAATTCTGCACATGACTAGAAATATTATCAAAACTTTGGAAAAAAATTTTAGTGATATGAAGGCCAGTGAATAAATGCTAATATCTTCACCTGAGAAAATTACCGAATATGTTAATTCCTTAGCATCGGGATGCTTCAAGTCAGTGAAACAAATCCGGAAAGAATTGGCGTTATTAGAAGGCACAGACAATACTTGCCCCGTAACCACAGGAATTTTTCTCAAAAAGGCAATACAAGATAATTATAACCCAGAGAGAATAGAGAGATCTTCCTTGCCTTTTTGGCGGTTAATTGATGAAGGTCATCCAATTATAAAAAAGCTTGAAATTGACAGCAGCAAAATAGCAGAGCTGAGAATTGAAGAAGGGTTCAAATAACTAGGTATGAAATTAAGATTTTTGAGCTCTCCAAGTTACTAAAAATCTATAACCCCGCTAATTCAACTATCTCTTGCGAAACTTGTTCAATGTTAATACTGTTTTTTGCTTGTATCAAAAAGTAGGGCCTATCTTCTCTTGCCACTTTTAGATCTCTTTCCATCGAGCTTAAATCAACATCGACATAAGGCGCCAAGTCCGTTTTATTAACAAGCAAGATATCTGATTTCATCATTGCTGGGCCTCGTTTTCTTGGAATGTCAGAGCCCATTGCCACGTCGATCATATAAACTGTTACATCTGCTAATTCTGGGGAAAATGTTGCTGATAAATTATCTCCACCACTTTCAATAAAAATTAGATCTAAGTCATCATGACGTCGCTGCAATTCTTCCACTGCAGCAAGGTTTATTGAAGCATCTTCTCTTATTGCTGTGTGAGGACAACCACCAGTTTCTACTCCAATTAGGCGCTCTTCTGGAAGAATTTGCATCCGCATTAAGGCCTCTGCATCTTCCTTTGTATAGATATCATTTGTTATAACACCAACTGAATATCTCCGTTTTAAATCGTTGACGATTGCGGCGGTAAACGATGTTTTTCCTGCTCCAACTGGCCCACCAATACCAACACGAACCGCAGACTTTTTTTGATTATTCATGTTTTAAAAACCCTTGGCTGAAGATGTTCGTGTTCCATCGCTGAAACATCTGAGAAAAAACAAGCAGAGTTTAAATCATCAATTTCACTTTCAGAAGCACTCTTTACAAGATCAGAAATTTTTGAAGATAACCCTAACATTATACGCTGACCCTCGGTTTGACCAATGGGAATTAGGCGAATTGCAACCGATACAAGATTAGAACAAAATGCGTGCAAATAAGCAGGTAGAATAAGATCTTGCTCAATACTCTGATTTTTTGCAGCCAAGGCGACAGCTATTGGGAGAGATAGTTCACCTATGTCCTGGTTCCAGACATCCTCCATTACTTTTGCAAATGCACTACCTTGTAACTTTGTTTCCAGTAGGCGCTCCCCAGCAGGGCACAATCCAATAGATAATTCATTCATTTTCTTAGCGTCATACCCTCGAAGTATCAGACTTATAAAGATAGCATCAGTTCTTAAAGA
>CEWK01016290.1_pt1 | contig 15125 bp, 38 predicted proteins | sample 531431 | NCBI WGS metagenome assembly CEWK01 (sample SAMEA2623059, study PRJEB7988) | marine metagenome | isolation source: saline water (ENVO:00002010), including
CACCATACAGGTTGGAGATGTTTGTAATTTAGATCCAAACGATTTTAAAGATGTGGATCTAATTCTTTGTGGCTCGCCATGTCAAGGATTTAGTTTTGCAGGAAAGCAATTGGCTTTTGATGACCCCCGGAGTGCTTTATTTTTTGAATTTATAAGACTTTTGAAAGCGATCAAGCCAAAATATTTCTTATTAGAGAATGTCAGAATGAAAAAAGAATTTTTGGAAGTTATTACTGAACAAGTATCAAAGTGCTATCCAGATTTTTCAAATGGAAAAGATATGTTTGGTAGTAGAATCGAGCCTATTTTAATAAACTCTTCTCTTCTTTCCGCCCAATCGAGGCAGAGGTTTTATTGGACTAATATTCCAAACATAGAGCAACCAAAAGATAAAGGAATCGTTCTTAGAGATATTTTAGAACAAGATGTTGATGACTCACACAAACTTAGCGAAGCAAAAAAAGATAGGGTTTTGCATTCAGAAAGAGGTAAAGGATTCTTTTATGAAGAAAGCGATGAAAAAATTGGAACTTTAGTTGCAGGTTATCACAAGCAACCAACTGATGGTTCTTACATAAAGCAACACAAAGCTGTAAAAAAAACAGAAAGAAACAGAAGACATTTAAGACAACTAGATGAAAAATCACTTTGTATGACAGCAACTATGTGGAAAGGTGCAGGTAATAACGGTATGACACTTGTTCCACAAAAGCCTATCAAAGTAGGAATGAATGTTGAAAAAGTAAAAATAAGAGTTCATGAGGTCAATATTAGTGGATTGCAACACTTACTTAGAGAGATGAAAAAGCAATCAAGAAAAACCAATAAACAGATATCAGATGAGTTAAATGTTCCCATAACAAAGGTTGAGCATTTTTTTAGGACTGATAAATATTTTGCAATACCATCTGATGATATTTGGTTTGATCTTAAAAAGTGTTTAGGGATTGAAACAGATGTCTTTGATAGAGAGATTATGGAGTTTGAATATCGTGATGGAGTTTTTGAAAGCACTCAAAGGGTATATAGCGATCAAGGTAAATCTCCAACTCTTACTGCTTCAAACAAAGAACAAATGATAGAGACTAAACCAAAGCAAGTAGGAATTGCATCTGATGTCAATGGACACGATATTTTAAAAAGAGTTTATAGTGCAAATGGTAAATCTCCCACACTAAATACCATGGGTGGCGGTAATCGAGAGCCAAAAGTATCCGTGCAATCATACAGAGAAGTCAGAACAGAAGAGGCAAAAGAGATGAGAAAAATGGTAAGAGAAAAAACAGGAAAAGATTTTACTCCATTTAGAGCCAAGAAATTAGTTCCAAGAGATGACAATAAAGTGGGAACTCTTACACCAAATTTAAATAATCAACACAACATAACTGAGGACTATACTTGGAGAAAACTTACACCTTTAGAATGCGAAAGACTGCAAACAGTCCCAGATAATTATACTGAAGGAGTGAGCAACACTCAAAGATACAAGATGCTTGGAAATGGTTGGACTGTAGATGTAATAGCACATATTCTTAAAAACATGGATCTTTAATTATTTTCTGCAACTAATTTGCACCAATCAATCAAATCATCAAGATCAAGAGTGTACTTCATCATGTTAATAGCCAAGCATACAAGACAAACATTTTCTTTGGTATATCCCTTTTCATTATCAATCCTATCAATACTTATGTTTGTTAAATGATACCCGGAACCATCTTTTATGTGAGTCATTATCATGCCAGAGTAAGCACAAAGACCCTTTTGATTATCATACATCTCATGTAGGTCTTCTTTTTTCAGAGAAAAGTCGTGTGTTTTCTTTCTTCTATGTGCTAGTTGTGAATAAAGGTTATTAGTGTAAGCATATGGAGTTTTGGCTATTTTTTCTCTTCTCCCGATTGAACGGCACTTGCGACAATGATTTAATCTGTAACCGTTTACTCTTCTGTCAAGCTCAAAGCGATCTATGGATTTTGTTTTTCCACAAGTAAGACAGGTTTTCTTTTGTTTATTCTGACCAGTCGAAGGGGAACTGATCTTTGATTTTGAGACCAAAGCTATCTGCTCCATTCATAAGTTTCATAAATCTTTTCATAGCTTTTTTACTAGATCCCACAAAAGGTTTACCTTTCATAAGCTCTTCGCCAAGCAAAAGACACCCTTGAGAATCTTTTTCGGGATAATTACCAACATGAAACAATATGTATGTTCGTCCGGGTACACTTGACAGTTGATATGTTTCACCAAATTTTTTTGACTTGTACTTTGTGCATATATATTCACCAACTGGAACGCAACTTACATTTTTTTTATTGTTTCTCCAAGGTCTTTCAGCAACCCAAAAAACTTCTTCATTAATTGATAGTTTTCCAAGAGTTGCTTCCGGGTGATATGCAAACCTTTCTAATATCCCGTCCATGGAATAAATTATACTTGAATTATCTTAAGAAATAAAAGGCGAGAGAAATAACACCTGCAATGAGAGCCCATGCAAACCTTTCTACCCAACCAACTACAACATTGTCTTTAGATTGTGCTTGTTCTAACTGTCTTAATCTTCTTTCATGATCAGCAAGATCATCTTTTTGATTTATAAGCCTTTCTTCAAGCCTTGGTAGTATTTGGGTAAGGCTATGCACCTCATCCATTTTCTTTTCGAGGTTATCTAGTCGCACTTGAATTTCAGTAAGCTCCATTTGATTTTTTATGTATGTTATGAATGCAAGATACAAGATACAAACAGTTATAACAAGTCAGATAAAAAAATATTTTATTACACAATTTTTTATTAAATATTAGCTTGTCAAGACTGTTTTTAAATTATTTTTTTGGTAAGATTTTAAGTCCTATGTTGATAAAAGAAGCCATACAAAAAGTAGCAAAAGAACTCAAAAAAGAGAGCAACATAGAATTTCAAGATCCGATGATTCTGCAAGGATATTCTGAAGATTTATCTGAAAAAGATATTAGAAAAGCAATGGCTGTGATATCAGTTGTATCTGAGGTTTTGTTAGAATTACAATAGATCTATATTTTTAAGAGCTTCTTCAAAATTATTACCTAACTTTTTCCACTCATCACCATCTATTTTATAAATCCAACCATTTAGTTTTGCTTTTTTTCCATAAGGATTTTTTGGAACCCATCTTACATCTGCTCTAAGAAACCCAACTTGATTAATTCTGCTAATTAATTGTTCTTTTTTGTTCATATTGTTCAGTCCAATATTCCTCAAACATGGGTCTAAATTCTTCTAATGTGGGTATTGTAAGTTTTGGGGTGTTTTTGAAAGTTTTGACATATTTTTTGTAAGCCTCTAAAAGTTGCTTTTCTGTGTATAAAAGCATCATCAATGAATCATAGGTGGATCTTCTGGGTCATATGGAAATAAATCGTCTAGCTCTCCAACTACAGTACAACCAACAGAAGAGGCTGCTTCTTCGGCTATATCCCAACTTGAAGCACAAAGATACGGACCTGCATATGTTTTGCCGTCTTTTTCAAATTCTGTAATAAAAATTCTGATCATGCGTTCCAAAGGTCTCTTCTAGCCCAATAATTTGAGCTAAATTTGTCGTCCTTCGTAAGCCTCCCTGATTTATTTCTGATACCAGCAGACCTTCGTAGATAATCCCTACGAGCCTCACTAGAATAATTATGCCTATAATCTTTATGACCATATCTGACGACCTTAATTTTATCACCTTTCTTAGCTAGTACCTCTTTTTTAAATTTGCCTTTCCCGGTGTATCTTTTGGGCTTATTGAAGCCCGGATAGAGTTTGCCTCTATACATTACACCGTTCTTAGTTCTTTTTGCTTCAGACGCTTTAGCCATGATTGTAACATTGATTGTATTTATATTGTGTTATAAATTTCATTTATTTCTTCTTTTTCCCGCCTAGCAGGTCTTTGTCAGCCTTTCTTGCACCGCCTTTGCCAGAAACAAAAGATTTAACCCGTCCCATCGCCCAAGCGTGTGCTGAAACTCTTCTTGATCCAGACGAATAATATGCACCCAAACCTCTTTTATAAACTTTATCAAGTGTTGATTTTGCAAAACGACCAGCACCCGGAATAGATGAATATCTACCCATGCTTTTTTTGGTTTTACTTTTTCCTTTTTTTCTTTTTACGCTTGCCATCTTTAGCCCTCTGTTTTGATATTTTATCCATCATAGCTGGTGTTAGCTTGCCTTGTCTATAAAGTCTAGCTGTTCTTTTGATCTCGGATTCAGCCTTCCTAGGATTTTTAGATCCACGAACATATTTTTTAGGTACACCGCCCCTAGTTTTTGGAACTTTTTTGAATTTTCTTTTGCCTGGCATTATTTTTTCTTGCCTTTAGACTTTTTCTTTTTCTTTTTCTTTTTGCCGTAGCTCATTTTTCCGTAGCCCATTTTTACTCCTTTTCTAATTTAGTTATATAATTTTTTACATCAACAAGCCAGTTTCTAAGTCTTTCAGCTTGTAACTTATGAAACTCAGAGTTCTCACCCACAAGTGCCATACTTATATGATAGTCATGACATCGCAATATTACTGCAATGGCATCTTGATAAGGCATTCTCACCAAAGAAGAAAAAGTTCTTTTTGATTTTACAACCTCGTCCACCTATCACTACTTCCGCCTCATTCCTTTACCACATCCATAGACATGACCAGAATGAACATGAATATTCCTTCCTAGTCCGCCTTTTTTTGTTGGTACTGGTTTGCTAACTTTTTTTACTTTCATTGCTTTCATTATTTACCCCAAAATGTTCTAGCTTTTGCTTGAGCTTTTTTTGAAAGCTCATTGTAATGAAATAGTTTTACACTTGATCTGTTGTGGGTTTTACCAGAATGTAAAGATCCATCAGGCATTTTATGTGTTCCGCCTTTGTGTAATGTTCCATCTTTTTTATAATGATTTACGCCTTTCATCTTTGCTCCTTAAATATTTTAACAACACGATGATATACCATATCTTTCATGCCTTTAAATGTTCTATTATGCTCTGGTAGTTCTTCCCAAGCTTTTTTTCTTTCTTCCCGGGTTGGGAGGTCTGCAATAGTTTGAGGGAGACCCATTTGCATAGATACAAGATACACCAGATCATAAAATTTTTCATCTAAGTCAGACATATACAACATACGCTCCTTATGACTTTTGATCTTACTAATCTTAAAAGAATATGTAAGTGTATCTGGACTGCCATCAGGTCTTCGATGTTTCATTGTTTTTAAAATATATTCTAGTGAGATATCTTCTAATAATTGCAGTAAAAGTTAGTACGCCAGTAGTCCATAAACTTATAATTAATGCATCATCAGAGAATAATAGAACTAAATATACAACCAACCAAGACAAGGGAAAGTTTATAGTCAAACCAATAGCCGTATCAGTCATACTTTCAATAAGAGATCTTTTGTCAATTTTTTTCAATTCTATTTTTTACCTTATTGATAAGTCTATCCAAGTACCATTTACTTTTTAGTAAGTCAGTAAGTGGATCTTCTTTGTTGTTATATCTCCATAAATATTTAATAGCATTACATTGAGATACCACCTCTTTGCTTTCAGGATTTAACGAGGCAACAGTTTCCAAGGCATCTATGCATTCAACCTTCCCAGCCTTATAGTGATCAGGATTTACTTGATCTTTTTTAGGCACAGAAATTCTTTTTGATTATGTCAATTTTTTCTTGTGCTTCAGCCATCTTTTCTGCTTCCATTTCAATAGCTTGTATAACTCCGGGGTGATCTCCAATACCCGTTGGATTGTCCATATATACCATAATGTTTGCTTTATGCATTTTTACCTCTCCCTCTAATTTATCGATCAAGGCGTTTAATAAGTAATTCATTCGCTTTCCTCCTTTGAATTTCTCTAAGACATTTAATTCTGAGTTTTGGTCTAGCATTTGATTCCACTATTCTATGAAGCTCTGTTATCGGTGTGTTTTTTAAATAATAGTGTCGTGTTAAAACTTTACCTGTTTGTTTGTCTCTTATTTTTTCACTTGGTTTTAACTTTTCAGGCATTTTCTTTGCTCCTTCTTTGGCTAATCATTGTTTGTTCTTTTTTCTTTTTTTCAAACTTTTTAAGTTTTCTTAAATCAATAAATTTTTTTTGGTGTACTTGAGGTTGGCTCATAACAGTTCCTTGGTTTTTTCAAGTAAATATTGTTCTGTTCCATACCTTTTTTCAAACTCTCTTTTGTAGGGGTGTCTTGATACATAAAGATCATTGTTTACTCCCTCACGGTGGTGTTTAAAGCATAATCCAATGGTATTCAGATGTGCACCCGGTTTATTTTTTCCAGAAATATGGTGCACTTCTGCTGGGCTAAAACAATTAAAATGCAACCTACAAACGATGCAACCCATTTGGGACACCGAATCCATCCAATTTTTCTCCTGCTTGTTTGCGTTTCTGCTTTTCATATGCTTGATAAAGAAAGTTTAAGTTACTAAGTATATATTCATTATGATTTTTTCTATACTCATTAGGATTTGCTTCTCTGCTTACCTCTAAAGAATATTCTTGATACATAAAACTACAAAAGCTATCAAAATCTTTATGCCCCATATCTACTCCTTTCTATTCTTAAATTTGCCATATTAGTCCTCCATTCATCAAACTCCATATTGATTGCTCCTTCAATAACTTTTAGTGATTCAAGACCTGCTTTTGCAGATGCAAGCTCGTACCATGTCTCTTGATACGGTTCTGAAGCTTCTGCCTTTGCTTTTTGTGCATTATAGCTACGCTCACCATCGTCCTTTGCAATACAAAGTTGTTGCCAAAATACCTTTTTAAGCTTTGCCTCTGTCTTTAAAACATTTAATTTAGTCTCAGATATTTTTGGTGCAATATCTCTAAGCTGTTGATGAAAATTTTCAGATTGGTCCATCATCTTTTCTCCCAAACGCAGCTTCTTCTGGATCTAAGAATCTTGATAATGATCCATCAAAAGCTAATTCAAATTCACCCGTCTCTCCCAATCTGTTCTTTCTTATGATAACTTCAGCTAGACCAGTATTTAAAGAGTCGTAGTATTCTTGTCTATAGAGCATTATAACCATGTCTGCATCTTGTTCTATACTTCCCGAATCACGAAGATCTGAAAGGACTGGTCGTTTATCAGTTCGAGCCTCCACACCCCTGTTTAATTGACTCAAGCTAATTAACGGACAACCAATGTCTTTAGCCAGTCCCTTCAGAAGATTTGAAATATAAGTCATTGAAGCTGCTCTTGAATCAGAGTTACTTGGGGCTTTGTTGGATGTCATTAATAGTTGCAAATAATCAACAACTATTAGATCAATTTCTTGAACAGCTTGTATCGTTTTTGTTTTGTTAATAAGAGTTTCTATTGTTATTGGAGACTTGTCATACACAAACAAATTTGATTTTTCTATTTTTTCTTTCGCCCGGTTGAAGTCGTCCCACTCAAACTCTGCAAGGTTTCCTGTTAAAAGTAAATCCATACTTAACCCAGATTGAGAACTTATTATTTTTTTAAGAAGCTGTTCGTTTGTCATTTCTAAACTAAATATAAGAACAGTCTTACCCTTTAAGATATTTTCAGTTGCTATATTAAGTGCCCATGTTGTTTTACCCATACCCGGTCTTCCAGCTACTATAATAAGATCTCCTTTTTTAAAACCTTTTATTTTTTTATCTATTTGTAAAAAACCAGTTTTAATAATATTTCTGTCTATCTTTTCTGTATTTTTTAATTCTTCTTCAACATTTTTAAGAATATCCGATGCTTTTTGCGGAGATCCTATATTTTTTGTAATCTTATTATCAACAAGAAGTTGATTTACCTTGTCTATTTTTTGTTCTGTTGTTAGGTCTTCACTTACTATTTCAGGTATTTTCTCTGCGAGAATAATCATTTTTCTATCTGATGACTTTTCAAAAAGAAGTTTTAACCAATGATCAAAGCCGTGATGAGTAATACAATGTACTGAAGCCAATCTAACATCATCAAAGTACAAATCATTTTTTAATAAGTCTTTGAGTAGCAAGATGTCTTGAGTTTGTTTTTGTAACATCAATTCAAAACATTTTTTGAAAGAATATTTCTCAAAATCTTCTGGTTGCAAACCTTTGTCAATAGCTTTATCAAAGCACTTTTTGTTAAGTATCATAGATCCCATAACATTCTCTTCTAATTCAAAGGTCGGTTCTGCAACTGAATTTAAGCTCATTGTGATCTCCATAAATTAATTTTTTTTGTAAGTTCGTTGTATGACTCTTTGTTACCATTTTTATCAGGATGTATTTTACTTAAAATAATTTTTAACTCTTTGTCGCTAAAAGAATCTAGCCCAATTCTCTCAGTCAATGTTGAGAGTTCATTCTCCATCTCTTTTATTTTTTGAAGTAAGTGTGTGTTTTCATTTTTTTCCAAAGTAAGCTCGTTTTGTAACTTATTAATTGTAAGTTTTAATTTAAATTCTGTATCACTATCTATGTTTGCTACACCTCCAAATGAAATATTAGAACCAGATGTTGTACCCATGGTAAGAGAAGATGTACCCATGGCTGTTAAATCATTATCAAACTTACCCATACTTTCTCTCTATGATCGCATTGAATTGATTTGGTGAAAGCAAAGTTCTTAGATCAGGCTTGCCCTTCATAAACCCTCTTAAATGATTTATATGACCTTCAGAGTTTGCTATCTCAAAATATTTTTCCCAAAACTCCTTTGATGAAAGATCTATTTTTTTGTTTGTCTTTGGAGAAATAATTCCTTTTCTTCCAAGCTCTCTCAGATCCTTCCACCTTCTTTCAGCAGTAAATGTATTTGGACTTTGCTTGTAATAAGGACTTGTACACTTAATTTTATAAATATCATTTATCTTTTCCAACTCTAATATAAATATAGCTTTAGTGTTCTCTTTAGTATTGTAGCCACCTGGTGGCGATTGATAGCCACCTAACGGCTCTACCTGTAATGTGTATAAATTACTTGTATTATTTCTTTTTTCCCAATCAACGACACCTAATGATTTTAATTTTTGTAAATTATCTTTGATCGCTGTTAATGACAAACCAGTTATTTGTGTAAGTTTTCTGTGTGATGGATATGATTTTCCCTCTTCACATGAATAATTTGCAAGAACAAATAGAATTAATTTTTGTGAGGGGGAAACATCAATTTTTATTACCTTCGTGATGTATTCTACCGACATAAATTTTCCCTCGTATTTTGTGATTATGTTTTATTAAAAAAGAAATGTAAAGAAATATTTGAATTATTTATATTTTTTGTTTACAATCTTAAAAATATATAGAGGTTTACAAAATGACAGAACACAAAATTAATAAAGCCATGTCAAACATTCAACAATACATGGTAGAAAATCCCATTTCAAAATCAAGAAAAAACAAATTCCAAAATTATGACTACAGAGGTATTGAAGATGTGGTTCAAGCTTTTTCAAAACCACTAGCTGAAAATCATGTGATCTTGCTGCCACAAAACATAGATGTAGATACTACATATCTTGATGATGCCAAGAACTCAACTGTAACTAGAATTTCTGGGATCTTAAGATTTTTATGTACAGAAGACGGATCATATCTTGATAGAAGCTATGAGGGTCATTCAAAATCAGCACAGCAAAAATGTTTAGAGGCTGCTAAGTCATTTGCATTTAGAGATGCTCTTTTAGAAACATTTTGCGTACCTTTTAATCAAGTAGAGCCAGAGACCGAAGCTGATGAAGATGATTCTGATGGATCAAACAACTCAACTGAACAAACACTTAAAGAGTTTGAAGAAGAGTTAAATCTTGCTCAGACTAAAGAAGATCGCAAAAATATTTTTAAAAACTATGATAGAGAAGCAGAACTTGTTGGAGATGAAGAGGCTAGAGTTCAGCTCAACTTAATATACAGCAAGTTGGTATCCTCATGATTGAGACAAAAGATCAACTCATTAGGTTTTTAAAAGATAAAACTGTTGTTCATTGGTACGAAGGAGATGTGCAGTATTATCAAACATATACAAACAACAAAGTAGCATCAATTTTTTTAGATGAAAAGAGAAGGAAGACAGACAAAGCATCTGGTTTGTTTGCCTTTTTTGCACTTAGTGATAGTAATGCTATATGGAAATGTGCAGAGATTCTTTTAAAAGATGCATATCATCCAATGATTAACAATCAAAAAATATTTAAATATCATTAATATGAAGGAAAAAATAAACAAATGTTGTGTTTGTGAAAAAGACACAGAAGGCGGTTGGCTTGCTAAAGATGGTGAATATTATTGTGATGTTTGTTACGACAATGATTTTTATCCAAGATACTATGGATTTACAAGGTCATCTTTTTTACGAGGAGAGTCTGGTTACACAATGAAAGATGTAACCGATATGATTATTGAAAAGATACATGAAAAAAATCATGAGTTGTTTAGAAAGCCTAGACGAAAAAAACCAAAACTAAGATTAATTAAAGGTGGTAAAGATGACTGATAATGTAGTACCAATAAAACAAGGGACACAAGCTTGGCATGATCAAAGATCTAATAGAATTACTGGAACAAGGATTCCAAAAGCTGCAAACGAATGTATGTGGACAAAAGGAGATCAATGGGAAGCTTTGGGAAGAGATATGTATAGAGAGTCTCATAGACTTACACAAGACCCTTTTGACCAAAGAGCCATGTATGCAATAACACACGGTAAAGAAAACGAGCCTAGGGCATTAAAAACATTAGAGCAAATGGGGTATGTTGTAAGACAGCCTGCTTTTGTAGTTCATAAAAAATATGATTGGTTAGGTATGTCTCCAGATGGAGTTTTAAGAAAAGGAAGAAAAGGCAGTATCTCTGCTGTAGAAGTTAAATGTCCACAAACCAAACCTTGCTCAAATGTAAAAGAACAGAAAAGAAACTATTGGCATCAAATGCAACTAGGCATGGAGTGTATGGATATTGATGAAATGCTTTTCTTTCAATGGTATAGCAAAGATGAACATTATCAAGAGTGGGTTGAAAGAGATAAAACATGGGCTGAAAGATATATTCCAAAAGCAAAAGAATTTATGGATTGGTATGCAGAAAAGTCTAAAGATCCAACATTTATATCTAGGTGGTCTGAAGACAAAGCAGAGCCCGGAATAAACTATAAAAGTGTGGACGAAGATAATTTAACAGCAGAATTGTCAGCCATTCTTACAGAACAAAAGGAGCACAAAGATAGTCTTACTTCTCTTGATAAAAGAAGAAAAGAACTGTCTGCAATGCTTGTAAAAAAGTATGGCGGTGCCTTTTGTACCCCATCGGTAAAATGTCATATGACACAAGCCAGGGGTAGGATTGATTATACCCGTCTAGTAAAAGATCAAAACATTCAAAGAGATGTGCTTGAGGGCTACAGATCAGAGGGTGATACAAGAATCTATACTAGACTTGTGGAGAATAAAAATGATACTTAAATCAAAAACCAAAAAAAAATCTATCAGTTCTAGGATTGATCAAACCGTCTATGACACGATGGTAAAAGTAGCAAAAGATCCAAATCATAAATTTTATGATAGGAAGGTTGCTTACATAGTTAATAAATTACTTATAGATTGGGCAACTAAGGAGGCTAAAAATGGCAGAGTATGATAACACCAATAAAGGTGCAATATGGAAGAACGAGAAAAAACAAAAAGATACAGATTTTGATTTTACTGGTTCTATTGATGTAGAGGGTAAGGAGTTTTTAATTGGGGCTTGGAAAAAGGCTCCGGGTGCCAAAGATAATGCACCTGTTTTAAAATTTAGCATTACTCCAAAAACAGGAGGAAAAGCAACAGTAGATGCTGATCCAACACCACCACCAGTCACGGATGAGGACATACCATTTTAGGAGTTAATATGGCAAAAAAAGAAAAAAATTTAATGACCATTAATTTAGATAATGAACAAAGAGAGTATGATGCAAGTCAATTTTCTGAAGCTGCTAATCAAAAAATAGCTCAGATGCAGTTTGCAGATCAAACTATTTTACCTATATTATCTGAAGTTATTCGCTTGGTAAGGCTTGGAAGACTTGTTGATGCTAATGAGCTGAAAACACTTTTACCCAATGAATATACTGTAAAAAGCGAAGAAAATGCTGTAGAATCAGAGCCAACAGATAAAAAAGGAGATAAACCCTCTGATTAAGGCTAATGGCTGCACACTTAGAAAAGGGTCTCTCTAATTCGGAGAGACTCTCATCCGTACAGGGCGAATCATCGCTCTCTGGGTCTCCTTGCCGTGGAGTTTGCACAACAACCTACGGAGATCTAAGATGCGGAACTTGTGGCAGAAATCAAGAAGACATAACAAACTGGAATACTTATTCAGATGTTATGAAAAAACTTATAAATGTTAAAAACGCAACTGAGGGATATAAAATTAGACAATTGGAATCACAAGAAAATAGATGGAAGGAATTACAAAAAGCAAAAGGGATCGACAATCTTACTGTTGGAGATGTTCTTAAAAGAGTCTTAAATATAGCAAACTATCAAGGAGAGACTAATCAACAAGATTTTAAGTGCATGGATCTTCTAACAAAAATTACTTCTTCAGATCACAAATTTAATGACATATCTATCAAGTCATTAATGACAGAAAATGACTACGAAGAAGTCAAAACAAAATACCGATAAGGCATTCCAAAAAGATCTTGCTCTAGGACAAAAAATAGAGCAAAGAATATTATCTGTAATTCAAAAAAAGTACCCTTGTTCTGTACTAATACCCGGAAAATTTAAAGAGTATGACATTTTTATTCCAGAAAATGATTCAAAGGTTGAAGTAAAAGTAGATTATAAAAGTCAAGAAACTGGTAATATTCTTATTGAGTTATTCATGTTTGGCAAACCTTCTGCCTTGCTTTCAACTAAAGCTGACTATTGGGTTATAGATACCGGGAAAGAAGTTCTTTGGACAACACCAAGCAAGATTACAGAATGTATTATGATAAATAACATAAAATCACAATCTATTCTTGGCGAGGGAGATACACAAAAAAAGACAGCTTGCCTGATTCCAATAAACCTTTTTAAAAAATATCTTGTAACATAACTTGACAACTTAATGTAATCTATGTTTATAATGTTTACATGATGAACATGAAAGATATGACAGATTTTCTTGATCAGCTTGATAAAGTGGAACGAGCTGTAATAGAAAAAGTAAAAGCTTGGGAAAATTATAAAGAAAAAGAGAAGATCCATTTTGAGCATAAAGCAAAACTTCATGAAATTGAAAGTAAATACAACTCATGATTGTTGAACAACTAACCATAGCTGTTTTGCTTTTTATGATGATGGCAATCTATATGTGGAGCAAAGATGAATAAGGGGGACACAATGAATAGAGTAACAATAACCAAAGAACAAAAGCCGTGGGACGATTATCAAGGTGCTTTTGAAAATGGTAAATTTATTTACTATGACTTTTTAGAAAATGAAGATGGCGAGTGGATCAAAGATAAAAAATATTCTTTTAGATTTACTGATGAAAAATTTCATCAATACGAAACCTTAATTGTTACACCAAAAGTATTAGTGGTGCTTTCTAACGAGACTGGCTTATCTGAAAAAGAACTTAAAAAATATATATCCGAGATATTTTTCTTAGAGGTAAATAATCTAGCTAGGGAGCATAGAAATAAGAAAGCTAGAGAAAGAAGAGCTAAACAAAATGGAAAGACAAACTAGAAGATACAATGCTTTGCTAAATGCAAAGAAAAAAGCAAAAGATCCAGAGTTCAAAAAAATTTGGCAAAACAAACTAACAGAACTTTTGATTGCTGATAATACAAGAAGAAGAAAGGGAGATAGAATAAATTAATGAAAACTCTTACTGATGCAATTAAAGAATATTATAGATTTAACAAAATGGGTAAAAATGATTTTACTTATAGAAAGTTTTTTGAGCCTTTATTTGAGGGAAAAGACATAAAAGACATTACCAAAGAGGATATTGCTAGTGCGAGATCTAAAATAAAAGGAGCACCCGGAACAGTTAATAGATATTTAGGCTACTTCAGAGCAATACTTATGTATGCTTACGAAGAGTTGGGGTGGTTAGACACCAAACCTATTGTGAAAAAAGTGAAGGAAAGACCAATTTCTCACAAATACTTTTCACATAAACAGATAAAAAGGCTTATTAGCGTACTCCCAGTTCACTTAAAAAAGCCTTTTGTATTTTCACTCCTCACTGGGGTAAGGATGTCTAACTGCTTCAATCTTAAATGGGAATATGTAAAAGAAAATCAAATTAGCATTCCTGCTACTGAAACAAAAAATAGCAAAGCTTTATCTGTACCTTTAAATACAAAATGCAAAGAACTTTTAAATTCAATAGAGAAAAAAGGTACATATGTGTTTACATATTCGGGAAGAAAAATTACAAGGGCTTCTAATACAGGCTGGTACAATGCTCTTAAGAAAGCTGACTTAGAAGGTTTTAGATGGCATGATATAAGACATACTTGGGCTACTCACCATGTGCAACATGGTACCCCCTTACATACACTTCAGCATCTTGGTGGGTGGTCCGACTTTAATATAGTAAATAGATACGCTCACTTATCAGAAGATTATCTATCTAAGGCTTGTGAGAACAGTAATGATTTGGTATCTTAATTTTGTAAACCTTCTGGCAGGGCTGATAAATTTTTTGATTTGATCCCTCTTATTGTATATAAAATCAGTCCTGCTTTTTTTGTTCCTCAATAAAGTTATTTATCGATTGATAATAAGCATTTTGTTCTAATCTTAAGGCATTTATTTCTTTGTAGTAGGTCTGTTTGTCATTTTCATAAAAATCATTTCTAATCTCATCTTCTCTTTCTTTAAAATCTTTTAGTTTGTTTCTAATTCCATTCAAGGCTGATCTATTACCTCTTCTTCTTGTCATTGCTTCAGATTCTGTATTAATGATATCTCTTGCCCAAGGGTGATTTTTGTCAAGCCATGCATCTCCATCGTCTGCTGAATCAAAACTATCTCTATATTGAGATTGAATCATAAGAAGATCAGTATAATTATTATAAAATTCTGATGTATCTTGTACATCTCTTGTTGTTACAGCTAACCTTCTTAAAAATGGTATTTGATTTA
>CEWK01006776.1_pt1 | contig 15112 bp, 18 predicted proteins | sample 531431 | NCBI WGS metagenome assembly CEWK01 (sample SAMEA2623059, study PRJEB7988) | marine metagenome | isolation source: saline water (ENVO:00002010), including
AGGAAAAAAAGGTAAAAAGAAAAAAATGTCAGTTAAAGAATCCCATGGAATTTTAGTTGCACAAGAATCTGATAAAATGATCGAAGAAGATAAAATCATTAAAGAAGCTAAAAAAGCTACTGAAGAAAATGGAATAGTTTTTCTAGACGAAATCGATAAGGTCTCTGCAAGAAGCGACAGGGTAGGCGGAGATGTCTCTAGAGAGGGAGTTCAAAGAGACTTACTGCCACTAATTGAGGGAACAACAGTAAGCACTAAGCACGGCCCAATAAAAACCGATCATATTTTATTTATTGCATCAGGAGCATTCCAATTAGCAAAACCATCAGATCTATTGCCAGAATTACAAGGAAGATTACCTATAAGAGTAGAATTAAGTGCTCTTAATGAAGATGATTTCAAAAGGATTCTCAAAGAACCAGATAATAGTTTGATTAAACAATACAAGGCTCTTTTGAAAACTGAAGATGTAAATCTTGAATTCTCAGAGGACGGGATTGATATGCTAGCAAAAATATCTGCGGAGGTTAATTCCTCGGTTGAAAATATTGGCGCAAGGAGACTACATACTATTATTGAGAAAGTATTAGATGATATTAGCTTTGATGCTACAGATAAAGCTGGAGAAACAATTACAGTAGACAAGAAATTCGTTCAAGATAACTTAGGGAACTTGGTAAAAGATACAGATCTTTCAAAATTTATATTATAAATTTTTTAACCTAATTAAAATTGCACCTTCTCCGCCATCTTTAACATCAGCCTCGTTTATTGAAATAATAATTTTGTTTAACTCATGATCAGAGCTAATAAATTCTGGAACAGAAAATTTTAGTTTTCCAAAGTCTTTTGAGGTATAAGCATCTTTATCATTAGTAGAATGTATCCCTTTGCCTGTAATTAATAACAATTCTTTATATTTATTCTCTACACAAAAAAATAATATTTCTCTTACTTTTTGATTCGCATCGTCTAAGGTAAAACCATGTAGATCAAACTTAAATCTTTCTTTCCTAGATTTTTTTTGATTATTATTATCTTTATCGTAAATATTTGATGGATCTTTTATAAAGTCATCCCAAGCTTTTTTATCTTCTTGAGAAAGGTTCTTTTTTTTAATCACTGACTGATGATTTCAGATAAATACCAGTTTGGACTTTTGTTATTAATATTTTTAGTAAATTTCCAACTATCAGTTACAAATTTGATTTTATCAGGATTGCCCTCGATTATTTTGTTATCTCTGTCTTTTTTTACAGATATAACTTCTGCAACGAATTTAACTGTTGCGAACAAATTATCTTTGATTTTCTCATATTTTTCAACGGAGGACTCTTTTACTCCGATAAAAGTAAATTCTGATTTAACATTATCTTTATTTCTAGCTTTAATCGCATCAGAGAAATTTGTAAACATATTTGGTGACAATAAGGCTTTTAATTTAATTAGGTCACCATTTGCAAATGAAGTCAAAACACTTTCATAAGCTATCTCAGCACCTTTTAAGAACTCTTTTTTTTCTTTACCCTCTAGTACATCTAAATTCAGTTTGACTGGCTCAATATCATTTTGTGGCATGCTGAACTTCTTCTCGGCAAAATTTGGGAAAACTTTAGACTCGTGGCCTGTTTTTCTCCCTAAAATACTTCTTAAGCGCAGAATTATGAATCCTGCTATCATTCCTAATAAAATAATGTCTAAATAACCGAAACTATTACTCATAATTTGATAAATATACATGAATAATATAATTTTGTATCAGACAAATGAACACATTTTTCTTAATATTTATTGCACTTCCAGCGATAGAAATCTTTCTCATGATCAAAATTGGTGGAGAAATAGGCGCATTAAACACAGTGGCTTTGATTTTTCTCACTGCTATTACAGGTATTTATTATGCAAGGATACAAGGCATTCAGACATTAAGATCGGGAATAATTAATTTGTATCAAAATAAAGCGCCATTTTATGACATGCTATCAGGAGCCTCTATAGCATTCGCAGCATTTTTATTGATCGTACCAGGATTTTTTACAGATTTCATTGGATTTCTAATATTAGTCCCTTTAACAAGAAGATTATTATTCAAAATAATCTTTAAGAATAAAATTACAAAAAACAACAAGTCTGAGCAAAGTAGTACGATAGATGGAGAAATTATAAATAAAGATAAAGATGAATTATAAAATAATTGGAAAATATATTAAAAATTTAAATTTTAGCATACCTAACGCAAAAGCTTTTTTTTTATTATCAAAAAATATTACTAATTATAAAATTAATATTGATATTAAAAGTAGTCAGATTGAACAAAATATAATAGAAGTGGATACATCATTAAATTTATCACCAACGAAACAAATCTTTGATAAAATGGACACTAAAGTTGTTCTTTCTACACTAGTTCAATTATTAGACAATAAAATAGAAAAAGAAAAAATTGAGAAAATTATTTTAATTGAAGTTCCGTCACAAATATACGGAGAATTGAGAAAGATTTTCGTGGACTTATTTGAGAATTCTGGTTTTAAAGATATAAAAATAAGTGATAATGTAGACTTTCAAAAATTATATAATTTAAGAAAAGTTCAATAAAAATTTTTTTTCAAATGCTTTCTCAAAAAATCTTTATGAAGTTGTATTTCTGTTTCAGAAATATTTACAACTTCTTTATTATAACTTATATTTTCAACAGTAGATTGATCAAAAGCACCTGATTGAAGATTAAATTTAGGCTCTCTAGCATCCGAAAGATTTATATATACTTCTCTTAAAAGCTCACAATCCAATAAAGCGTTATGCTTATTCCTTTTTGAAAGATCTATGTTAAATCTTTTACATAAAGAATCTAAGGAATTAGATGTTCCTGGAAATTTATTCCTAGCTATTAAGAGTGAGTCTATTACTAGATTATTATCAATTTGTTCTCTCTTTATTGATTTTAACTCTCCATTTAAAAAACTTAAATCAAAAGAAGCATTATGAATTATAATTTTTTTATCTTTGATGAATTGTAAAAATTCATCAGCTATCTGATCGAATGTATCTTTATCACTTAAAAATTTCTCCGAAAAACCATGAACATTGAAAGCTTCTTGCGGAATATTTCTTTTAGGATTAATAAATTTATGGAAAATTTTACCTGTAGCAATAAGATCTTTTGTTTCAATACAAGCAATTTCAACAATTTTATGACCTTCTTGGAAAGATAAGCCTGTGGTTTCAGTATCTAAAAAAATTTCATTCATATCTTTTAATTATATCTAAGAGATTTTTTTTTAAAACCTTTTTATTTTTTTCATTAACAATTACATGATCACAAAATTTAATCTTTTCTTTATCACTCAATTGTTTTTTATCAAGAGTCTTAAATAATTTTAATTCTCCCCCTTTTAATTTAAATCTTTTTAATCTTACCGTTTTATTTGCTTTAATGAAAAAAATGAGATCAAAATTTTTCATTAATTTATTCTCAATTAGTAGTGGAATTTCAAAAAATAGAAATTTATTTTTTTTATTTTTTTTGAGGAATTTTCTCATGTCAGATCGCACTAATGGGTGAATTAATTTTTCGAGTTTTTTTAAATTATTCTTTTTTTTTAAAATTTTGTTTCGCAAATATTTTTTTATATTACCATTTTCTTTGATATTGAATTTTTTTTTAATTAATTTTTTAAATTTTTTTTTTTTATATAAATTTTTCACTGTCGCATCAGCGCTAAACAGAGGGCCTCTTTTTACTGAAAGAATTTTACTAGCTGTCGTCTTACCAGAAGCTAAAGAGCCTGTTATTGCAATTTTTTTCATTTGAGTTTAGACAGTAATAATTTAATTAGTTCGTCATCAATTTCTGGGTTTACTTTATTCCACAAATAAAAAGCTTTTTGTCCTTGGTAAATAAACATATTTAATCCATTAAACGCCTTTACGTCCTTTTCTTTTAGGTGTTTTAAAGTTTTTGTTTCAAGGGGATTGTAAACTGTGTCAATATACATAAGATCTTGTTTTATATCATCAAAATTAAAATCAAATTCTTGACCCCCTCTTAATCCTAAACTCGTGGCATTAACAATTACATCAAATTTAATTAAATTTTCCTCTATATCATTCCATTTAATTATATTTAAAAAATTGAATTTTTTTTTTAGAAAGATACATTTTTCAATAGTTCTATTAGAAATAGAAATATTATTAATTCCTAGTTTATGTAAAGACAAAATTACAGATGGTGAAACACCACCAGCTCCAATTACTAAAGCATTTTTTTTCGAAGCATTATCAACTTCCTTCAAATAAGCAGCTTGTAATCCAAATACATCTGTGTTTTCTCCTATTGTAGAATTTTTATTGTCAAGGTACACAGTATTAACTGAATTGGTGATTTCAGCGTCATTAATTAGTAAATCTAAATAAGGAACTATTTTTTGTTTATAAGGTAAAGTTATATTAATACCAATCAACTCTTTTTTTTTAATTTTACTAACCAGATTTGAAAGATCATTTTCTTCGACGTCTATTTTAGAATATTCTGCATCAATGTTATATTTTTCAAACCAATAGTTATGAAGCACTGGTGAAAGCGAATGTTTTAAAGGGCTACCGATGATTCCAAATTTTTTTCTCATTTATTATACTGTTTAATATAACGAATAATTTCTTTTATAGGCAAACCCATTATTGAGTCGCGATCCCCTTTAATATATTCGAAAAGTTCTAATCCGTCAGCTTCAATTTGGTAAACACCGTACGCCTGTAAAGTTTCTGTATTGATTTTGTCTAGATAGCTTAAAAGTTGAGACTCTGAAAATTTTTTCATCTTTAGTTCGGAAGATTCACTATAGTTCCAGATCATAGCACCATTTTTCGAAATACATACTGAGCTTATCAGTAGATGTTTAGAATTATTGAGTTTCATTAAAATCTTTAGAGCTTCATTTCTGGTTTTAGGCTTGCTGATTAGCTCATCATTAAAAGAAATGACGCTATCAGCACCTAAAACTAATCTGTTTGGGTTTTTGTTGCTTACTTTAATTGACTTTATTTCAGCTAAATTTTTAGATATCAATAGTGGGTTTGCTCCTTCTGCTTGTAGAGAAATCTTCACCTCGTCTTCGTCAACATTTGAAGGTATTATTTCACAGTCAATTTTATAATTTTCTAATATTTTTTTTCTAACACCACTTTTAGAGGCTAAAATTATTTTCATCTTTTTTTTTTAATCTCGATTATTTTAAGAATAGATGCTGCTGTTTCCTCAACTGATCTTCTTGTTACGTCTATTATGGGCCAATTATTTTTTTTAAAGAGATCTCTCGAGTCATTTACTTCCTTTTTTATGAAGTTAAGGTCAGTGTACTCTTTTATATTGTGATCTTTCATTATTGCAACTCTATTGCGTCTTATATCAGCTAACCTTTCAGGGTCTGCAATAAGTCCGATTATACATGCTTTTTTATTTAATTTTAAACTATCAGGTATTTTTTGATCCAGAACTAAAGGAATATTGATTGTTTTAAACCCTCTGTTTGCAAGATAAATTGAAGTTGGTGTTTTGCTAGTTCTACTTACTCCAAGTAAGATTACATCAGCTGTATTAATATCATCAACTTTTTTACCATCATCATGGGACATTGTGAACTGAATTGCTTCAATTCTTCTGTAATAGTCATCATCCAACACATGTTGTGCACTTGGTTTATGAATGGCCTTTTGATTTAATAATTTTGAAAAACTAAGAATTAAATTTCCTAAAATTCCAAAACATGGAACATTATTTATTTCACTTTGTTTAGCAATATACTTGGCTAATTTTGATTCGACTATTGTATAAAGAATAAGTGTATTTTGAAAATTTGAACATTCCTTAATAATTTTGTCTATTTGTTGCTCGGTTCTTACAAATGCATATTCTTTCTTTTCATATTCAAAATTAGCAAATTGTGACTTAAGAGATAAAAATATTCTATCTAATGTTTCACCAGTCGAGTCAGACACAAGATATACATTGTATTTTTCGTTCATATGTTTGTTAATAAATAAATGATAATCGCAATTTTTTCATTTTTTTATTTATTTTTAAAAAAGAATTAACACTAATTAACATTGTTTAAACATTATATTCTATGTTTATAGGTTTGTTTAACTAATGTTTATAACGCTAATAAAGAGAACAAATTAAGGGTATTTTCATGATTTTTATTAAATTAACTATGTATAAGATATGTATAAAAAGTTATATGAATATTAAACAATGCCTACATATAAATCATTACTTTTAAAAACAATTATTTAATATGAGCAACATTATAAGAGTTTTAAAAAATAAAGAAATTTGTAAATCTGTATGGTTTATGAGACAAGCAGGTAGATATTTACCTGAATTTAAAAAAATAAGAGCTAAGAACAAAAATTTCATTAAACTTTGTCTCAACAGTGAATTGAGCTCAGAAATTACGCTTCAGCCTATAGAAAGGTTTGATCTTGACTCAGCAATAATTTTTTCAGACATTTTAATGGTTCCCTATGCATTAGGTCAGAAAGTTGATTTTGTTACAGAACAAGGACCAAAACTTTCAGATTTTAATTTAGATATTTTTTTTAACAACAATGAAACTGAATTTACCAAAAAATTGAGTCCTATTTATAAAGCGATTAAAATAACAAGAAAAAAATTACATAAAGACAAGTCACTCATATCATTTGTAGGAGCACCTTGGACTTTAATTATTTACATGTTAGGAATTAAAAAGGACAAAAATTCTATTTATTTAGAAAAAATTGAGTGTAAAAAATTTGATTTATACAAAATTATTGATGAGCTAATCAAATATTTATCTATTCATATTAAAAACCAAATAAATGCGGGCGCAGATGTTGTTCAAATTTTCGATTCCTGGGCTGGATTAATTCCAGAAAAATATATAAACGATTTTTGTTTGGAACCAAACTCAAGAATTTCAAATTTTTGTAAAATGGAAAAAATTCCGATTATTTGCTTTCCAAAAGGCCTAAAAGAAAAATATAAAAATTTTAACGAAACAGTTAAACCAGATGGAATCAATCTTGATTATGAGATAGATCCATTGTGGGCGAAAGAAAATCTTAAAAACGTAACGATCCAAGGGGGCTTAAATCCCAAAATATTGCTAAAATCAGATAAAGAAATATTTATGGAAACAACAAAATATATTAATACTTTTAAAGATATTCCATATGTTTTTAATTTGGGTCATGGGTTACTTCCACAGACAGATCCTGATAAAGTAAGAAGATTAATTGAATTTTATAGGAATTTTTAATGAACAGAGATCACCCAATTATAAGATATGGAAAATCAGGAGTCCTTATAATTAACTTGGGAACACCTGACTCGACAAAATGGTGGGATATAAGAAAATATTTAAAAGAATTTTTATCAGATAGAAGAGTTATAGAATTAAATCCTATCATCTGGAAAATCATCTTAAATTTATTTATTTTAAATCTCAGACCATCGAAGACCGCGCAAGCGTATAAGCAAATTTGGAGAAAAGAAAGCAACGAGTCCCCCTTGTTGTACTTTACAAAAAGACAGGCTACAAAACTAAGCAACAAAATTGGAAATGATAAAATTATTGTTGATTTCGCAATGCGATATGGAAACCCAAGCATAAAATCTAAACTAGGCAGTCTGAAAGAACAAGGGTGCGAAAATATTATTATATTACCATTATATCCTCAGTATGCAGCTGCCACGACTGCCACTGTATGCGACGAAGTTTATAGATCATTAATGAAAATGAGATGGCAACCGAGCTTGCAAATTATACCTCATTATGAGAGCGAGCCTTTGTATATCAATGCATTGGTAAAAAGTATTGAAAAAAAAATTAGCGAAATAAGCTGGAAACCAGATTTGATAATTTCTTCTTATCACGGTATTCCCAAGTCTTATTTCGAAAAAGGTGACCCATATCATTGTTATTGCCACAAAACCACAAGACTAATGAAAGAAAAATTTAGGGAAATCGAAATTCTTACAACTTTTCAATCTAGGTTTGGACCGCAAGAATGGTTAACACCTTATACTGATAAGACAATAGAGGCTCTGCCAAGTAAAGGTATTAAAAATCTTTTAATAATATGTCCAGGTTTTGCTTCAGACTGCGTTGAAACATTAGAAGAAATAAATATTCAAGGCAGGGAGAGCTTTATTGAAAAAGGAGGTGAAAAATTTGACCTCATACCTTGTTTAAATGATGAGTCAGAGCATATTAAGCTATTTGAAAAATTAGTAGGTAAATATTTATAAAATGAATTTATATCTATTTTTTAAATCGCTCCACCTAATTGCTGTGATTTCTTGGATGGCTGGCTTATTATATTTGCCAAGAATATTTGTTTACCATGCTGAAGCAGAAAATGATTCTCAAACAAAAGTTTTTAAGATTATGGAAAGAAAACTTTATAATTACATAATGACTCCTGCCATGTTATTATCGTGGTTCTTTGGTCTATTGCTAATACATAGTCTTGGTTTTTCTGTGTTTTCAGAGCTTTGGATGCAAATAAAGACCATTAGTGTTTTGCTTTTGACCTTTTATCATTACACTTTAGGCAAATATCTAAATGATTTTGCAATAGATAATAACAAGAAAACTTCAAAATTTTTCAGGATATACAACGAAATACCAACAATAATACTAGTTATAGTAATATTTGTAGTCATATTTAAACCATTATAATAAGGGGTTGAATTTTTTCAAAAAAACAATATATTTTTACTACATTTCTTATTTCAAAAAACAATCACATGAATTTACAAGAATTAAAGCAAAAAAATCCTGCAGAATTAATCAATGAAGCTGAAAAGCTAGGCATTGAAAATCCAAGCACTTTAAGAAAGCAAGAAATACTTTTCGCTATTCTTAAAAAACTTGCTGAAAAAAATGAACAGATTACAGCTACAGGTGTTCTTGAAGTACTGCAAGATGGATTTGGTTTTCTAAGAGCGATCGAGTCAAATTATCTTCCAGGTCCAGATGATATCTATGTGAGCCCAAGCCAAATAAGAAGGTTTGGACTAAGAACAGGCGACTCGGTTGAAGGAGAAATAAGAGGCCCCAAAGACGCTGAAAGATATTTCGCTTTGTTAAAAGTAAATAAAATTAATTTTGATGATCCAGATAAAGGAAAAAATAAAATTGCATTTGATAATTTAACCCCACTTTATCCAGATGAAAGAATCAAACTTGAAGTCGAATTAACGAAAGTAGAAAAAAAACCTGACAACACTGCTAGATTGATTGATTTAGTAAGTCCAATTGGAAAAGGTCAAAGATCTTTGATTGTTTCACCTCCAAGAGCAGGTAAAACAATAATACTTCAAAATATAGCTCAATCGATTACGGCTAATCATCCAGAGTGCTATTTGATGGTATTGCTGATTGATGAAAGGCCCGAAGAAGTAACAGACATGCAAAGATCTGTTAAGGGTGAAGTCGTAGCTTCTACTTTCGATGAGCCAGCTTCAAGACACGTAGCAGTAGCTGAGATGGTAATAGAAAAAGCAAAGAGATTAGTGGAGCATAAAAAAGATGTAGTAATCTTACTAGATTCCATTACTAGATTAGGAAGAGCATACAATGCTGTAATACCAAGTTCAGGAAAAGTTTTAACTGGAGGTGTTGATGCTAACGCCCTACAGAGACCCAAGCGTTTTTTTGGTGCTGCCAGAAACGTGGAGGAAGGCGGGTCTTTAACAATTATATCAACGGCCCTTATTGATACAGGAAGTAGAATGGATGAAGTTATTTTTGAGGAATTTAAAGGCACAGGTAACTCGGAGCTAATTCTTGATAGAAAAGTTGCAGATAAAAGAATATACCCAGCCCTAGACATCACTAGATCAGGCACTAGAAGAGAGGAATTGCTATTTGCAAAAGACGAACTTTCTAAGATGAATGTTTTAAGAAGAATAATTAGCCCGATGGGAACTATGGACGGAATAGAATTTCTAATTTCAAAGCTAAAGAATACAAAGAACAATTCTGATTTTTTCGACTCTATGAACAAGTCTGCAAATTAACCTTTATTGAATTGTAAGATTGTTGAAATTTACTTCATGTAAGTAAAAACTAATAATGTTTTCTAAAGTTTCTATTTTATCTTTTGTCGTTAGAGACTCCAAAAGCTTTTGTTTCTCCTCATTAGTCACAGGTGAAATCATTGAGAGCGTATCTATTTTCTGTGTTTTATCTAATTTTTCAAATTCATTCCAATTAAGCAGCAGTCCGCTTCTCTTAAAAAAAGTTTTTGCTTTATCCATGAGTAAATCAGTATTTTGATCGTCTAAAGACTTTTTAAGATCTAATTCAAAACTTTTATATTCTACTTTAAATTCTCTATAAAGTTTCTTATTTTCAACCTCCTGCAAGATTTTAAATCTGGTAATGCCGGTTAGATTTATAAGAATTCTTCCATCTTCACTCTTTTGAAGATCGCTTATTTTTCCAAGACACCCAACCTTATAGACCTTATTTTCTCTCTTTTGAGATTGAACCATACCCATAAGCTTATCGCTTTTGTAAGTATCATTTACAAGATCTAGATATCTTTTTTCAAAAATATTTAAAGGAAGATTTGTATTTGGAAAATAAATTACCCCACTTAATGGGAAAATTGGTATAACATTTGGAAAACTTTTCATATGGCGATTATATAAAAAAAACTACACATCCGATAGCGACATTTTATTAAGGTTGACCAGTCTAGAGTGCCTATATTATACTTTATATTATTGCGGGCATAGCTCAGTGGTAGAGCGTCTCGTTGCCAACGAGAAGGTCGAGGGTTCGAGCCCCTTTGCCCGCTCCATGTTATGGAAGATTTATCTAAAAAAAAATGTATTGCTTGTGATGGAAATATTCCAGCTTTTGATACAAATGAAATACATAAATATCTAAAAAAAATTGATGGCTGGAATGTGAAAAGTAATGAGGATAAAAGTTTTTACTTAGTAAAGGAATTTAAATTTAAAGATTTTCAAGAAAGTCAAAATTTTGTAAACAAAATCGGAAATATATCTGAAGAGGAAAACCATCATCCAGATATTTTATTTGGCTGGGGTTATTGTAAGGTCAAAATATTTACACACGCCATTAAAGGACTTGCGGAAAGTGATTTTATTCTAGCCGCAAAAATTGACAAGATTGACTAATGATTAAAATGTCTTACGCCTGAAAAAAGCATCTTAATTTTAGCCTTGTTTGCGACATTTATTACCTCTTTATCTCTTATCGATCCGCCAGGTTGAATTATAACTTTAACACCTGCTTCAATTAATGTTTTAATTCCATCTGAAAATGGAAAAAATGCATCAGATGCAGCGACTGAATTTTTAATTTTCTGAGGTTGAAATTTTTTCGCTTTTTGAATCGCTATTTTACAACTATCCAGTCTACTTGGTTGTCCACCTCCAATTCCAATTGTAGAAAAATTATTACATAAAACAATTGCGTTTGATTTTATATATTTACTTACATTAAAAGCAAATTCAATTTCTGCCAATTCATTTTTATTTGGCTTTAGTTTTGTAACACATTTCAATTTTTTTTTATCAATAATTTTCATATTTTTCTCTTGAACAAGAAAAGAGCCATCAAAAGTTTTTATCGATAATGTATTTTTGGAATTATATCCAGATATATCTATTATTCTTAAATTTTTCTTCTTTTTTAAAATTTTTAGAGAGTCATTATCGAAGCCACTTGCTAATATAACTTCGAGAAAATTTTTTGTTATTTCTAAAGCTATCTTTTTACTAATTTTATAGTTACAGGCAATCACACCTCCAAAAGCACTTGAAGGATCACAAGAATAAGCGTTTTTAAAAGAGTTCAAAGAATCCTTTTTTACGGATACACCACACGGGTTAGCGTGTTTTATAATTACTGTTCCTGAGCCTTTTTTAATTGATTTGATAATGCTTAATGCTGAAAAAATATCGTTATAATTATTATAGCTTAATTCTTTACCGTGTAATTGTTTAAAACCTAGTTCTTTATCGTTATAGTCAGACACATATATAGAACCTTTCTGGTGAGGATTTTCTCCGTACCTTAATTTTTTAAGTTTTTTTCCGAATATTATTTTTCTTTCGGGAAAATTAATTTTCAATTTTTCATTAAACCAATTCGAAATCATAGCGTCGTAGTAAGCAGTCAATCCAAAAGCTTTTGATGACATTTTCTCTCTAAATTTTAAACTAGTTTTTCCTCTATTCTTGTTCAACTCATTTATCAACAAAGTATAGTCTTGCTTGTTTGTAATAATTGAAACATTTTTAAAATTCTTGGCAGCTGCTCGCACCATTGTTGGACCACCAATATCAATATTTTCAACAATATTTTTTGAACTTTTTTCATTTTTTACAACCTGTTGAAAAGGATAAAAATTTACTACTATTAGATCTATTGGGGGAAATTTTTGTTTCGACATTTCTTTTTTGTGATTTCTATTTTGTCTATCGTGTAAAATTCCGGCATGTATTTTAGGGTGTAGCGTCTTTACCCTACCATCCAACATCTCTTTGAAGCCAGTATATTTGGACAATTCAGTACATTTAAACCCGAGTTTTTGTATGGACTTATAAGTTCCACCAGAACTAATAATCTTTATTTTATATTTTTTTAAAGTTTTAAGTAAAGACAAAAGATTATCTTTATCTGAAAGTGAGATTAGAGCATTTTCAATTTTTAAATTCATTATTATATTTTTTTTCTTATTTCCCAATTAAAAGATTTATCTTTATTAACTAAATTACCAGAAATTGTGATACAAGTGTTATCTAATATTTTTTTTCCTCCAAGATATATACTTCTCTCAATTTCAATACTCTCATTTTTAATAGAAAAAATAAGTGATTTATTCTTTGATATTTGAATTAATGCACTATTGCCGCTCATGGTTTTTATTGCAGAAAGCTTAGGATTTAAATGGAATCTAAATACGTACCTTATAGGTATACTGTCTTTTTTTTTTAAGATGTGGTCACTTCCAATTAATTTATTTTTTTCAATATCTAAGTAAATTTCTCTTTTGTGAACACAACTAAAGTTTTTTTCATATCCATTATGCAAAACAGAACATCCAAATAATTCTTTATCATTTTTAATTTTTAATTCGTTTGTTTTAAATGTATTCTTAATGGAATTTCCAAACACTCTATTAATTAATTTATTTCTTTCAAATTTTGTTACACTGGTGTCATTTATTGTTAATGTAGATTGGCTTGCTGTAAGTCGACTAATTAATTCAGCCTTGGAAGAGATGTTCTTTCCAAATCCACAATTAGTAATAATCTTTGTTCCATCTAAATAGTATTCGAAAGAAAGTGGACCAGATTGGTAATTTTTAGAGAAATTTTTATTTGGTGGTTCCCCAACATCGAAATAAAGAAATTGTTGTTTAAACTTTGCTGAGAATATTCCCCCAATTATATCTTTCTTATCTTTTTTATTTGTCTTGATCTCATCCAAATATTTATCCAAGTATTCTAAATTTTTCTCATAAGCACCGTTAAAAAGAGGCGCTTGATTTTCCGGAGTTTTAAAAAATTTAATACACATTAAACTTTTTTTAATAATCTCATCTAAAAACTCAGGCGCGTATTTTTGTGCATCTTTGATGTTTTCATGACATAATAAGAGATAATTAGTAAAAAAAATTAAATCATTTAAGCTTCTACTAGAGGGAAAGCCATCATTATCAAAATAAATTTTTACGAACTTTTCCAATTCTTTAATTCCCAAATTAAAATTTTCTTCAGCTTCTTTGAAAATTAATCCAGATAATATTAATGCAGTTAGAACTTGTAATTTTTTTTGGGGGTCATTTTCGAATCTTATATTTTTTTTAAGATGATTGCATTGAATTATAATGTTTTGAAAGAAATTTTTTTTGAATTCAAAAGTAGCATTATTTATTATCATATCGATATTAAGCATCCAGCTTATTACTCTTGAACTTAAAGTTGACGTTTCCCAAACTCTCTTTCTGAAGCTTGAATATTTAAGCATCCAAATATAAATTATTTTTTGAATATTTCTTCCATCTTCCTTCCTATCAATTAAATTAAGCCATAAAAAATTATGATATTCATTAACCTTTTTATTTTTATTTTTTAACCAAAAGTCGTTCGGATTCACTTTATTTATTTTAAAAGATTTATTCGTATAAGGGGAAATTATTGACAATAAAAAAGGATTAGGATTAAAAAATACTTGAATTGGTATTTTTGAAATTAACGATTTATTATAATAGTTCGAGGAAAAATATATTTTTTTTAAGAATTTTACAAAAGTAATTTGGATTGCAACAAAATAAAAGTAGGCACCTTTTAAGCCGATCATTTACTAATTTTTTCTAAGAATTTCTATATTTTTTTTAAGATTACCTTCGTTTTCTTTAAAGACAGTAGATCCAGAAACCAGAATATTTGCCCCAGCTTTTTTTGCCAAAGAACAATTTTCAAAATTAATACCCCCATCAATTTCAATATCAACATTTAAGTTATTTCTACTAATTATATCTTTAATTAATTTAGTTTTTTCCAAAATCTCCGGCATAAATTTTTGCCCTCCAAAACCTGGCTCTACACTCATAATTAAAACTAAATCAATGTCTTTAATATATTTTTCTATTAAACCAATCTTGGATTTTGGCTTAAGTGAAATTCCAACCTTTTTATTCTCTTTTTTAATTAGCTCAATTGTTTTAGATACATTTAAAGTTGCTTCAGGATGGAAAGTGATTATATCGGCGCCAGCAGTCGCGAAATCTTTAATAAAATTATCAACTGGTGAAATCATTAAATGTACATCAAAAGTTTTTTTAGTCAGAGGTCTAAGTTTTTTAATCACCTCTGGTCCAATAGTTAAGTTTGGCACAAAGTGTCCATCCATTACGTCTATATGAATATAATCAGCACCTGCTTTTTCTAGAGCTACAACTTCACTTCCCAATTTACTGAAGTCAGCTGATAAAATAGAAGGTGAAATTTTAATTGAATTACTCATACTGATATTTATATTTTAATCCAATACTTTGTCAAAAAATAAGCTTAATTAAA
>CEWK01133096.1_pt1 | contig 15088 bp, 12 predicted proteins | sample 531431 | NCBI WGS metagenome assembly CEWK01 (sample SAMEA2623059, study PRJEB7988) | marine metagenome | isolation source: saline water (ENVO:00002010), including
AGTTATCTTCGTTTTCCCTCTAATTTTAAGAGATGATAAAAAAAATAACAATATTAATAGCTTTTATAACTGTAATTTTCAGTGTTAATCCAATTATTTCACAAAGTTTTAATGACTTTTCAAATATTAATTATTTAGATCTTAATCAAAGCGAGATGGATTTACTTCTTCGAAGAGCCTCTGCTCAAGGCTATAATACATTTGATTTGCTTAAAATAGCAAAAAGTCAAGGCTTAACAGAATCTGATCTTGACAAGTTGGATAAAAGATTCAGATCAGCGAAAACCGTTGCAAGAGTTGCCGAAACATCAGCTTTCCCTGTCGAAGATACACGAATGAGATTAAAGTGGAATGATGAATTTGAAATTTTAAGAGACAAAACAAGCGATGTATTTGGATATGAAGTATTTAATGGAAATAATTTCTTAACCTTCCAATCTAACCTAAACATACCAACACCAAAAGACTATGTTATTGGCCCAGGCGACAAATTATTTATAGATTTATTTGGTGAATCTGAAAACTATTATCAGGGTGAGGTTAGCCCTGAGGGAAATATTATTTTAGAAAATTTTGGTCCAATTAATTTGTCTGGTCTTACTGTTGATCAAGCCAAGACTAGATTAAAAAATAACTTCAAAAAATATTACACTGGAATCCAAAGTGGTAAAACAAAGTTTAATTTATCAATTGGAATTCCAAGAGCTGTCAGAATTAATATTGTTGGTGAAGTAAATTTACCAGGAACATATACATTTAGCGCATTCAATACTGTCTACAATGCTATATATGTAGCTGGAGGAATAACTGAAAATGGTACTCTAAGAGAAATTAAACACTTCAGAGGCGCAAAATTAATAAATGTTGTAGATGCATATAAATTTATTCTTAATGGTAATGATAATTCTAATATCAGGTTAGAAAACAATGATTTAATTGTTGTAGGGCCTTACACAAATCGTGTAACAATTTCTTCTGGTGTTAAAACACCAGGAAAGTTTGAAATAAAAAATGGTGAAACTTTATCAGATTTAATTAAATATTCTGGGGGTTTTTCTGAGGATTCTTATTCAAAGTCTGTAAGAATTACTAGAATTTTTGATGAAAAATATAAAATTGTAGATGTTTATAGTGATCAATTTGATTTTTTTGAACTAAAATTCGGTGATAAGATTGAAGTAGATAAATTGATTGATAAATATGAAAATAGATTGATTATTAAGGGTTCAGTGTACAAGCCAGGAGTTTATTCTTTGAGTGAAAACATGACAGTTAAAGACCTCATCCAAAAAGCTGAAGGATTAAAGCCAGATACATTTACAAATAGAGGTTTTATCACAAGAACAAATGATGACTTTTCAACAACTAATATCTCATTCAATGTGCTAAACCAAATAAATGATGCAGAAGAACCCATTTTATTAACAAAAGATGATGTTTTGAACATAATTTCAATTAATGATCTTAAGGATGACAACTATGTTGAAATTTCAGGAGAGATTAACAAGCCAGGAGTTTACCCTTTTTCTAAAAATTTAAATTTGGAAGATATTATTCTTTTAGCTGGTGGTGTCAGAAAAAATGCAACTCTTAAAAGTATTGAAGTTTCAAGACTTAATTCCTCTAATAATTCACTTATAAGCTCTGAAGTTTTTTATATAGATATTGATGATTTAAATAACGAATCAAATTTTGAGTTAAAACCCTTTGATAATATTATAATTAGAAAAGATCCCAATATTGAGTATTTAAAGTTTGCAAGGATAGAGGGAGAAGTTAATTATCCTGGGCAGTACGCTATATCATCTAAAAAAGAAAGAATTTCTGATTTACTTAAGAGAGCCGGTGGACCAAACGAATTTGCCTATTATAAAGGTGCAACTATAATTAGAAAAACAGAATTTGCTGAAGAATCATCCCAAATTCAAAATGAAATAGATGATTTAACAAAACTAAGAAAAAAGCTTTCTGTTGATGAATCAATTCTAACTGAATCAGAAAAGCAATTAATTTCTAGGATTGACAAAGATTTAGAAAAATTAAAATTAGAAAATAATACAAATCAAGATTTTTCAAGTTTTGTTAAAAAAGAAAGAATAAATGAGATAGTCAAGAGAAATGCTATGTCTCAAGATATTCCTCTAGCAAAATCAGAATCTATAGGTATTAATTTAGAGCAAATTATTAAATCACCCGGTTTAAAATCAGATTTGTTACTTGAAGATGGTGATATAATTATAATTCCTAAAAAATTAGAAACGGTTAGATTAAGAGGTGAATTATTATATCCTACTACAGTGAGATATTCTCCATCAAGAGGACTAAAATATTATATAAATTCCTCGGGGGGATTTGACTTAAAGGCTAAAAGAGGCAGTACATATGTTGTATATGCTAATGGTGATGTCGCAAGAACCAAAAAGCTTTTGTTTTTTAATGTATATCCAAAAGCTGAACCTGGATGTGAAGTTATCGTACCAAAAAAATCTACTAAGAATGCATTAGCTGCCTCACAAATTTTAAACTTTACTACTGGATTAGCTGCACTAATTATAGCAATAAACCAAATAAATTAAAATGAGTAATCAAACTGATTTTTCTCTCATTAATATTATTAATTCTTTTAAGGGCTTGTATGATTATTTATTTATAAACATTAAAAGAATAATGATATTAACTTTGTCGATTTTTTCAATATTCTTATTATATAATTACTTAAAATCTCCTATCCATTTTTCTAGAACAACATTTGTTTTAGATAGTGATTCATCTTCAAATTCAATAGGAGACATAGCATCTCTTGCTTCTCTTGCAGGAATAAATGCTTCAAGTTTTATTGAAGCTAGTAGCCTTTTTCAAATTGATAATATCCAAGAACTTTATAAATCTAATTCAATGTTGAGAGAAACTCTGCTTTCTAACTATAATTTTAAAAATTCCGACGAGATGTTAATTAATAAATTCTCAAAAAAGGAAAAAATTGATAAGCGATGGGAAAAACTTGGCGTTGATTTTTTTAATTATAAATCAAAAAATTTAAATTCAAGACTTCACGATAGTATATTAAGTGAAGCGATAGATATTATAAAAGAAAAATACTTGTCTGTAGATAAGCCAAGTCGTAAAACAACTATAATAGAGATAGGATTTAATCATAAAGATGAATTGTTGGCAAAATCATTTAATGAAAACTTAGTTTCTATAGTCAATAATTTTTATCATAAAACTAAAACTCTAAAATCAGAGGAAAATTTAACTATTTTACAAAGACAAGCGGATAGTGTTAAAAAGGTTTTAGACAAATCTATTTTATTTCTTGCAGAGATTGATCAAAGCGTGCCAAATCCTAATGTATTAACTAAAGTATCATTAGTGCCATATCAAAAGGCATTAATTGATGTGCAAGCTAATGGTGCAATTTATCAGGAGATTCTTAAACAATTAGAGATGGCTAAAGTTACACTTAGGAATAAATCTCCATTAATACAAATTATTGATAAACCAATTCTTCCTCTTGAAAATTCTCGTTTAAAATTTATCAATTGTATTTATTATGGATTATTTGGAGGTTTTTTTATTTCAATATTGTATTTTTCTTTAATTAGATTTTTAAAATCAATAATTTAATAGTTTATTTCATATAAACTAAAATATGCCATTAGATATTAAATCTATTTTTTCTATAAATTTTATAAATCTATCTTTAAATCAAGCTGTAAATATTATTGCAACTTTAATATATACACCAATTTTATTTCAAACTCTTGGAGATGAAAATTTTGGATTAATTCATCTTGCTTTTTCAATCTTAACATTATATGCAATATTTGTCCGATTTGGTTATGATTTTAATGCTCCAGTTAAAATTGCTAAAATTTCTGATAACCTTGAGGAAGTTTCATATGTAAATAGAATTATTAGTCTAAGAGTATTTTTATCAATGATTCTATTCCTTATAAGTATTCCAATTATATTTATATTTTTTGAAAGTAATTTTAATAAAATTCTAATTTTTTCATTTACAATCTTAATAAGTGAATCTCTAAATCCTTTATTTTATTTACAAGGAAAAAATAAAATTTTACCACAGGTCATTTTAAATTTTTTATCAAAATCAATCTATGTTATTTTAATATTGATCTTTATTTCAGGATCGAATGATGCGTATTTGGCAAATTTTTTTTATGGACTGAGTATATCAGTTTTTTACACAATTTATTGGGTTAGGTATTTTAATAAATCGGCGATTAGTAATCTTGTTTTTTCATCAAAAAAAATAATTTTTTCCATTAAAGAAAACTTTATTTTTTTTATATCCTCAACCTCTGCACATTTTTCAATAAATAGTGCTTTAATAATTCTTAGTTTATTTGTTAATGATAAAGAATTGGGGAGATTTACTTTGGCTTATAAGGTTGCTTTCATATTGAGAATGGTACCGGTTTTTTTTATACAATCAGCATTACAGCAAGCTTCAAAATCATTCACAAAATCAAAGCAAGAATATAAAGTTTATACTTCCAAGTATTTTAAATTTGGTTTACTTATTACTTTTGTAATCTCATCATTATCTTACGTTTTTTCAGATTTAATTATATATATTTTAGCTCACGAAAAAATTAATTACAGTTCAAATATCTTGTCTTTAATATCATTTGTTCCATTCCTCGCAATGCTAAATTTTAAAAATATAACATATATTCTTGTTAATGATTTAAAATTTATATTAAATAAAGCAACTTTTTATACATTAATTTTCATGTTTATAAGTTCATTGATTTTGTCTTATTTATATGGTGGATATGGGATGGCATTATCTCTGTTATTGACTGAGCTGTTTTCGTTCTTTATTCATTACTTTTTAATTAAAAAATATGAATAAAAACCCATCTGTCGCTGTAATTGTTGTTAACTGGAGGAAATACGATATCTCTGAAAAATGTATTAAATCTATTTTAGACTGTGATTATCCTAATTTCAAAATTTTATTAGTTGATAATGAAAGCGATAAAAATAAGATCGACAAGTTTAAATATATTGATAAAATTGATTTAATAGAAAATAAAATAAACGAGGGTTTTTCAAAGGCAAATAATGCGGGAATTACTTATGCAATAAAAAATAATTTTGATTATGTAATTCTTATAAATAATGATACCATTGTAGAAAAAAATTTGATAAGTGTTTTATTAAAAACTGCTCATACAAAAAAGTTTTTAGTTGTACAGCCCTTAATTTTTAAAATTAATGGAAAGGATATTTGGAATGCTGGAGGAAAAATTAATTATTTTTTTGGAAACTTTACTACTAAGAAAAAATTAAAATTTTTTAAAAATAATAATAATGAAACTACAGAGTGGTTTACAGGCTGTTGTTGTTTATTTGATGTAAAAATTTTTGATAGAGTAGGTAAATTTGATGAGAGTTTTTTTGCCTATTATGAAGATGTAGACTATTCACTTCGTTTAAAAAAACATGGATATAAAATAGGATTTACATCTAGTACCCATTTATATCATTACGAATCAATCTCTTCAATTTCAAATAATTCAAAAGGAGGCAGGCTTAATCCTTATGTTCATTATTTGAATATTCGTAATCATATATTTATTCTTAAAAAACATTACAAAATGTTTAATTTTTTTGGTTCAAGATTTTATCAATTTTTTAAAATCCTATTTTATACAATATATTTTATTTTAAGATTAAGGTTTACAAAACTTAGAATGGTTTATAAAGGATTGAATGATTCATTTAAAATGAAAATATGATTATACTTTGTTTTTTTTCTGTAGTATTTTATAGTTATGTTTTTTTTGAATCAATTAAAAATATCTCTCATGGTAATTTCAAGTATTTGTTTTTTTACATATGTTTAGGATTGCCCTTTTATACAACATTACAAGCACAAGTTTTTGATTTTTTTGAAAACAAATATTTGATTAATATTATTCGATTTTCGAAAGATTTTGTTTTTTTATATGCCATTCTAATATTTACAATAGGAAGCAAAGAAATATTTTTTAAAAGAAAATTCTATTTTTCCTTTTTAGATAAATTGATTTTATTTTTTTCAGTTATTATTATTTTTTATACAATAATTCCATTCGGGGAAGCATTTTTTTTTTCAAAGTTAATTTATGCTAAAAACCTTTTAATCATAACAATTACGTACTTAATTGGTAGAAATGTAGAAATCAATTATAAATTTTATAATCTCATAAAAAAAATAATTTCATTTCTTGTAATATCATCATTTACTTTGGTTTTATTTGAGCATATTTTTTCAGTGCATTTCCATAGATTGATTAATTTTTCTGATTATAATTTGATTATTAATAAAATTTATCCTGAAGGTAATTATGATTTGAGTTGGTCATTTGAATCTCAAAGCGTGAAACCAAGATATGCTTCATTTTTTGCTAACCCGTTAGATTTTTCAGCCTCATTGCTTTTTTTTATTTCATTTATTTTTTATTATTTGTTTAATGACAAAAAAAAATATTTACTTTACTTATTATTAGTCATACCAAGTTTATATTTAGCATTTTCTAGGGGTGCAATTGTTGCAGCTTTTTTAATTTTACTTTTTACTTTCTATTTAAATAGAAGATATAATTTTATAATAATAACATTAATTTCCTTAATACCTATTTCACTTTTAATTTTTTATTTTTCTGGTGAAGAAATTCAATATTTAATAATCGATACTTTGAGGTTTGAAAATTCCTCAAGCCTTGGTCATTTAATTGAATGGATTGAAGGAATCTTATCGATCATAGAAAACCCATTTGGCATAGGTTTAGCAATGAGCGGGAATGCGGGTGGAGTTGATCAATCAATTAAAATTGGAGGAGAAAATCAGTTTCTAATTTTTGGTGTTCAAATGGGAGCATTAACTATGCTACTTTATATGGTGATTTTATTTAAAGTAATTTCTAATAGTATTAGCACATATAGAACATCAAAAAATAATATTAGTAAGCATATTTCATTTATTGTGAGTTGTACAAAGTTTGGCTTATTAATCCCTTTGTTTACAGCAAATGCTGAATTATACCTTTTTGTATCTTTAGCATCTTGGTTTCTTGCAGGATATGTAGAAAAAAAATTAATTCAATCAAAATTAAATGAAGTTATTTAAATCTTGTCCTATTTGTAATTCAGAAAATCTTATAGGTGATTCCATAGATTTATTTAGAAATGGTCCTCATATTTCTAGAACTAAATGTTTAAACTGTGAACTAATTTTTGCTAATCCAATGGCTGAAAGTAAAGAATTAGTGGAATATTATAAAAATTATACTAATTCAAAAAAGTATGATGGGTTTGATATTGAAAATTTACATTTAAAATTATTTAAGAAAATATCTAATTATAAAAAAATAATGATTTTTAAGAAAGCTAAATATATGTCTTATTGTAATCAAATTGGAAATTTTTTAGATGTTGGGTGTGGATTAGGGTTGGGATTGTCTTATGCAGAAAATCTTGGTTATAAATTATACGCAACAGAGCTTGATAAAAATGCAATTAAATTTGTAAGAAATAATTTTAATGCTGATGTATTTGAAGGACTATTAGATGAAGCTAACTATGAATCAAATTTTTTTGATTTTATACATGTAAGCCATGTTATAGAGCATGTTTCAGATGTTAATTTATTTTTAAATGAGCTTAGAAGAATTTTAAAACCAAATGGATTTTTGTCAATTGGGACACCAGATACATCAAGTAATCTTTATAAAATTCATAAAGTAGTTAGTCATCTTCAATTAAAAGTTCCTGACATAATTGACGGTATCGAACATACCTTCCTCTTCTCAAAAAAGACATTAAGAAAAGTTTGTGAAGACCATGAATTTCAATTAATAGATCAATTTTCTGAAAAAATTGGAGAATCTTTTTTTCAGATTTCCAAGTACAATATGCCTATCTCTAAAAAATTAAAAAGGCTTATTCAAAGTTTTTTTTATATAAACCAATGGATAATTCTAAAAAAATAAGAGTTTATATTGATGTCTTTTATTACAAAACCGCCTTATCTGGTTTAAAAACTTACATTGAAGAATTAGTTAGTGCATCAAAGACTCATGGTAGTTATGAGATTAAATACATTTTTTCTCATGACATAGACAGATTAAAGAGCAAACAGTTTTTTATAAATTCAAAGTATAGATTGGTAAGATGGATTTTTCAACTTCAATATCTTGTGTGGAAACAAATCACATTACCAATAAAATTACTTTTCAATTCAGCTGATATCTTGATATGTCCTGATTATGTTGCACCAGTCTTTTCTCCATGCAGAAAAATAGTTGTTATTCATGATAATTTACTTTGGAAATATCCAAAAGATTATCCTTTTATTTGGAGAAAATATTTTATCAAATTAATTAATTTGGGGATAAATAATAACTCAATAATAGTTACGACTAGTAAATACTCTAAACAAGGGTTAGAATCAATATTCCCTAAAAATAAAATTTTACCAGTTTATCAAAGTTCTGACAATTTTTCAATCAATCAAATATGCTCAAATGATAAAAAATATATACTACATATTGGGACATTTGAAAAAAGAAAAGATTTATTAACACTGATTAAAGGATTTAAAAAACTAAAAGATAAATTGAATGTTGATTATAAGTTAGTTCTTGCAGGTTCAACCTCAATAAATGGAAACAATGAAGTTTATACTAAAATAAAAAAATATTTAGGTAAACATAATTTAAACAGCTCAGTTTTAATACCTGGACATATTGACAAAACCAAAGTGCTATATTTCTTTTCAAAATCAATAATATATGTATTTCCCTCAATAGATGAAGGTTTTGGTATACCATTAATTGAGGCTTTAAAATTAAGAGTTCCTGTAGTTTGTTCTAATATCCAGATTTTTAAAGAAATTGCTCAGGATTCTGTATTGTACTTTGAAAAACAAAATGAAATCAATTTATTTGAAAGAATGAAAGAATTAATTGAAAGTAACGATTTATGTAAAAAATTAATTTTTAAAGGGGCTGAAAGAGTAAAAAAGTTTAACAGATTTAATTTTATTAAAGATTTTGAAAAAATCTACGAAAAAAATTTTATTAGCTCATAGCTCAAATGATCTTTATGGGGCTAGTAAGGTTTTAATTGCAACAATCGATGCATTAATTTTAAACGGCTATGAAGTTCATGTTATTTTACCACATAATGGACCATTAAACTATAATAAAACAATTAAAAAGGTTAATTTATCTATAGTTAATTTAGGTGTTTTTCGAAAAAAATATTTTAATATTTTAGGACTTTTAACTAGACTTTTTTTAATAATAAAATCTATTTTATATATAAAAAATTATATAAAAAAAAATAAAATAGATTTAGTTTACATAAATACCTCAACAATCATAAGCCCCTGTATTTCATCTTTTATTTCAAACACTCCAAATATCTTTCATATTCATGAAATCCCAACGGGTTCAATACTATATCTAAAATTTCTAATTAAAATAATGAATAATTTTTCTAGTAAAGTTATAGCAGTATCAAACGTAGTTAAAGAATTTTGGATAAGTCATGGACTATTAGAAAGTAAAATGAATGTAATATATAATGGTTATGATTTTGATTTTGGTGTAAAAAAAATAAGAAATAATAATATAGTTTTCACCAGTATTTCAAGGATAATTCCTTATAAGGGACATTTATTTCTAATTGAACTTTTCAATGATATTTTGAAATATAGAGATGATATAGTACTTCAAATTGTTGGTGATACTTTACCATCATATCAACCATATTTAAATGAATTAAAATCAAAAGTAAAGGAATATAAAATTGGTAATAATATTTTATTTCTTGGATTTATTCCAAGTATAAAAATAGCGTTACAAAAGTCAAATTTTTTTATACATGCACCTATTAAACCCGATCCTGCTCCTGCTGTTATTTTGGAGGCAATTGAGTCTAGAACACCTGTAATATACACTAATAAAGGTGGTGCTAGAGAAATATTGGATAACGGTAAAAATGGACTTGAAATTTATCCAGATTCAATTCAGAAATCAAGAAAATTGATTTTAGATTATATAAATAAAAAGGATATACAAAAAAATAATATTAAAAATTCAATAAATTTTATTTCTAAAAACTTTAATAAAAAAAAATATCAAACCAAACTTATTAACTTATTATCTAATTTTTGAAACAAAAACTTAAAATATCGATAATTGGCTCAAGAGGATATCCTTATGTGTACTCTGGATATGAAACTTTTGTAAAAGAATTAAGTGAGAGATTAGTTAATAAAGATTGTAATGTCACAATTTATTGCCATAAAAATCTTTTTGAAATTAGACCAAGAAAAATAAAGGGTATAAAACTTATTTATTTACCAACTATAGAAACCAAAATATTGTCGCAACCTATTCACTCTTTTCTTTCTGTTATTCACGCTTGCTTTTTAAATCCTAATATTATTTTATTTGTAAATTCTGCTAATGGTCCTTTTGGACTTTTAAGTAGATTATTTAGGATACCAACTGTAATTAATGTTGATGGCCTTGAATGGTTAAGACCAAAATGGAAAGGTTTAGGATCAATTTATTTTAAATGGGCTTCTAAAATGGCTACACTTTTTTGTGATCAGATTATTAATGATTCCGATGAAATGAGAAAGGTTTATTTGAATCTTTTTAAAAGAGACTCCAAGGTTATTGCTTATGGGGCTAATATCAGAAAATCAATAAACCCAGACTTAATAAATAACTTTGATTTAAAGCATAGAGAATATTACTTAGTAGTAGGAAGATTAATCCCTGATAATAATGCTGATATAATTATTGAAGGTTTTTTAAAATCTAATTCAAATAAGAAATTAGTAATTGTAGGGGACGTTCCATATCAAGATTCTTATGCTTCTAATCTAAAAAAAATTATGGATAATAGATTAATTTTTACAGGTTATATTAAGGATCAAAATCTTTTAGCTGAATTATACCATAATTGTTATGTTTATATTCATGGTCATGAGTTCGGCGGAACTAATCCGACAATGATTAAGGCAATGGCTTATGGCTGTGCTATTCTAGCTCTGAACACTGTATTTAACATGGAAATGCTTCAAAAAGGAAAATATGGTTTATTTTTTAGTAAAGAGATTTTATCAATAACCAGCATGATTGATTATTGTGAAAAAGAAAATATTTTAATGGATAAGTTTAGAAAAGAATCTATTAATGGTATTACTCAAAAATACAATTGGGATTTTATAACTATACAATATATAGAGGTTTTCAGAGCTCTTACCAATTGCCTAAGTAAGTAAGCTTTAAGCTAAGGTGAAAATTATCAACATCTCTGCCTGGATGGTAATATGGCGTTGCATAATCATCTAACTCCCATTGATAGTTTAAGCTTCTTATATAAACTATATTACTAGATAGCTTAAAATACTTAAAACTTTTATTGTATTTTAAGTGTAGGTTGATATCTTTCCAATACCTTCTGTAATCTCGTGCTGAGGCAAAAGCTTCATGATAAAAATCATTGTCGTTATCAACGATTTCTAATCCTATTCCAATTAATTCTTGATTTTTAATTTTATTTAAAGAAAAATAATGTGAGTTTGATCCAGGACCGATTGAGCTACCTAAAACTTCACCTTTGTTCGTATACCCATCATAAACATACCCATGCTCGTACCAAGAACCAGCATTTCTGATTAATCGACTACCTGTTTGTTCCATTTGAGTCCATTCCCAATTAAATAAAAAATCATCATTTTTAATATTGAATATCTTTTGAATTCCAATTGTTGCCGCTCTACTATGGTCAGCATCTAAAAGTAAATCTCTTAAATTTTGTTTAGAATCATTATGATGGAATTCAGCATAAATTTCTGCTTTAGAATCTTTCCAAAGCCATCTTAAAAAAACTCCTGCAGCTTGATTGGTCTGAGATTCATAGTCTACGTACTTATCATTTTTTCTAAAAAAATTTTGAAAAGCCGGGAAATATGTAGGATTCCCTTTCATCCACCAGTACTTTCCTTGCACCAAGGCAGAATACATCTGAACCCAGCGAATGAGTCCTATTGAAAGACCATCAATCCACTTGGGTGAATATGATAAAACATAACCTTGTAAATATCGCCAGTCATCTGTTCTTCCCAGTTGATTTATCTTAGGTATGTAGAGCTTTCTTCCAGCATTTTCAAAATCCGTTCTTGGTGGTGTAAAACCAGAACTTTCCAGTCTTCCAGTAATTAATTGCCATTCAAAATTTCCTATAAAAGTTTTTATGGGTTTTGTTGTATTAAAAGTGATATGTCTAAAACCTTCAGCATGATTACTCATCATGATACTGTTTCTGAGTGATGGACCCCACCATAAGTTTTCATTTGAAACCCCCAATGAAAGACCTTTCCAGTTAAGCCGAATGCTTGACTGTCCAAAAGTTGTTTTGTTGTGATTGCTTGTCCCAAATCTTTCAGGCATATCAATATGATTCCATAGCTTGTATCTCTTTGCCCAAATCACTGAATAATGACCCTCCCAAAAACCATCAAATTCTTTATTTTCACTAAAATGGTGTTCTGGCTTGAACTGAATCGTTAAGGGTCCAGTTTTAATAAATATTCCAGGTGAGATAATATGCTGATAGCCTCTGTTAGGGATCATCGTCCCATTGTTTCTGTTATATGGATGATGAGAGTTATATTCAATAAAATAATCGATTCCTATAGTTTTAATTTGTATAGTATTGGTTGGATTGCTTATAATTGTTTTGTATTGATTACCTAAAACTTTAGAAAAGGAATGAACATTTAAAGGTCTAATATTAAAAGATAAATCTGTATTGATTTCATTTGCTAAAACTGAATACCTGATGAGTTGATTATTAAAATCATTATTTAAGTTTATGTTCTGTCCAATGATGAATATTGGAAAGAAGACAAAAAAAAGATTTTTTAATTTCATTGATATTTAACTGCGCGAACTTTTATGTTATCCATCGACCAACTTTCATCACATTTTTGTTGTGGAACACCATCTTTATCAATCGCGTTGGGTTGATATAGTTCATCATAAAATCTTACAATTACACTTTTGCCAGAACTTTTAAATCCTTTTTCAATTTGATATAGAGTTGTTTTATCTCCAAAAGATGAATCTGTACATATTTTAGCCATATTTGTTTTAAATGATCCTGTCTTAGGGTTATTTTGAAAAGGATAGACTTCCGGATATGATTGTCTCAAACAATAATTTGGCCAGCATGGACTATTGGAGAAGGTTGTGGCAAAGTAATCTGAACTCGAGTCTTTATGTAATTGCATGTCTGGTTTAAATTCCATTACCCATTTGTCTGGCTTATCATTTTCAGAAAACCCATTCAAATTACCATCCCATGATCCATGAATATATAAATCAAATGAAATAAAAACATAATCATGATCTCCCACATCCTCCAAAAAGAGGGTAAATCCATCATTATTAAAATCACCAATAACGTTTGTATTATTAAATGACATGATGTCCCCCCCATCAATAGAGTTTAAGTCTAAACTTTCAAAATCATTTTCATAAACCAATTCATTTCTAACCATCTCAGGGTAAGAACACGAATCTGTGACTAAAAAAAGAATTAAAATTAGTAGTAAATTAATTTTTGAAAATTTATTCATACTTGATTTAAGATATTAAGCAAATTTATGTTCTTTTTTGTTTAATTCTTCAAAAGATAGGTTTCTAAAATAGTTAAAAGTATTTTCTAGTCCTTTTTTTCTTGATACTTTAGGTTTCCAATTTAAAATACTCATTGCTTTTGTGATATCCGGTTTTCTTCTAACTGGATCATTGACTGGAAGTGGTTTAAAAATGATTTTATTGTTGTTTCCACCTAGAGATATAATTTCATTTGCAAAGTCAATTAAAGCAATTTCCTCAGGGTTTCCTAAGTTCATTGGCTTTGTATAATTTGAATGTAATAGTTTGAATATTCCCTCAATCATATCATCGATATAACAAAAAGACCTTGTTTGGGAACCATCTCCAAATACACTTAGATTTTCTCCTCTTAAAACTTGACCTATGAAGGCTGGGATTGCCCTTCCGTCATTCACTCTCATCCTCGATCCATAAGTGTTGAATATTCTAGCTATTCGAATATCCAGCCCGTGATACGTATGATAAGCTGTAGTGAGTGCCTCTTGATACCGCTTGGCCTCATCATAAACCCCTCTTGGACCAACAGGGTTAACATTACCACAATATTCTTCATTTTGAGGGTGCACTAAAGGATCTCCATATACTTCTGAGGTGGAAGCAATCAAAATACGCGCTTTATTCTTTAATGCTATTTTTAATATATTTTCAGTACCTAATGACCCCACCCTGAGAGTTTCTAGTGGAATTTGTAAATAGTCAATTGGACTTGCTGGAGAAGCAAAATGGAGGATATAATCTATTGAATTATTTATTTTAAAATCGTGCGTAATATCAATTTCTCTAAATTCAAATTTAGAATTTGATTTTAGATGAGAAAGATTTTTTAGGCTACCAGTTATGAGGTTATCTATACCTAGGACTTTATATTTTTTCGCCAGAAAATAATCGCATAAATGAGATCCTAAAAAACCTGCAGCACCTGTTATTAAAACGGTTTTTCCCATTAAATAATTGTTAACTTAAAAATAAGATTTTTTATTTTTAATAAAATCGAGTACTTTTATAACTTAATATATGTTAGATTCATTAATTACATCTAAAACAAGATTAAGACTTTTAATAAAGTTTTTTTTAAATATTGCCAATAAAGGATATTTAAATGGTTTGGCAAACGAGTTTGGGGAATCGACCAATTCTGTTAGAAAAGAGTTAAATAATTTATCATCTGCAGGTTATTTGGAAAAGTATAGTGAAAATAATAAGGTTGTTTACAAGGCCAATGCTTCACATCCTTTATTCAAGATTATCCAAAGAATAGTAAAAAAGCATTTGGGTATCGAAGAAATTTTAGAAACAGTTTTAAAAAGAATTGGTGAGGTGAAAAAAATTATGATTCTTGGAGATTATGCTGAAGGAATTGATAGTGG
>CEWK01132968.1_pt1 | contig 15070 bp, 10 predicted proteins | sample 531431 | NCBI WGS metagenome assembly CEWK01 (sample SAMEA2623059, study PRJEB7988) | marine metagenome | isolation source: saline water (ENVO:00002010), including
GGGGTTTCTTATATTTCCAATAAAAATGTAACAGCAAGTTGGGAAGAGAAAAAAGATTTGTCACCAGGAATTCATGAGCTAGCTTTTCAATCTCCTGATAACAAACTTAATGTTACTTTACTACACATAATTGAAGAAGGGCCATCTGATCCACTTTCAAGATTAACAAACAGTCTTTTAGGAAGTCCAACAATAGACAATAAGCCCATTGCAACCTTACTTCAATATAATATTGTTTATTTAAAAATTGGTATTGTAACAATAATTATCGCATTGTTCGTTCTTATAATATCACCATTTATTAAAAAATTGATGCATGGCATCCACTAAACTAATTACTATGAAAAAAATAATATTTCTAATCCTTACCCTTTTATGTCTAAATATTTATGCTCAACAGAATGAACCAGTGTGGCATACTGATGCAAATAAAGCTATTAATCTTTCCTTACAAACTGGTAAACCTATGTTTCTTTTTTTTACTGGAAGTGATTGGTGTATTTGGTGTAAGAGATTGGTTGCTGAAGTTTTTGATAAAAAAGAATTTAAAAACTGGGCTAAAAAAAACATTATACTACTTGAGGTTGACTTTCCTAAGAGAAGTCCCCAGTCCAAAGAACTAAAAGCACAAAATAGTAATCTTCAAAAAACATTCCAAGGGCTAATAAGAGGTTATCCTACTGGAGTATTTGCTCAACCTGTTCTTAAAGACAAAGATGTTCAATTTTCTGTAATTGGTTCAGAAACAACAGGATTTTCACTGGGATATGTTAGAGGCGGCGCAAAAACTTGGATTTTAGAAGCCAATAAAAGATTAAAAACTAAAAAAGAAACAACAAAATAATAATGAGAAGATTTATATTTTTATTTTTATTAATACCCTACTTATCAGTTTCACAAATAAGCAATGAAATTAATTGGATTCCATTAAAAAAAGCTAAAGAATACGCCATTAAATCTAACAAAAATATTCTAGTTTATTTTTATAAAAAAGATTGCTCTTATTGTCTTGAAATGAGTAAAAACACACTGTCAGATAAAGAAATTGTATCATTAGTAAATAATAACTTTTTTGCAGTTAAAATAGATTCTAGAACTAAAGATACAATTTTTTATAATGGTAAAGCTTATGGAAATCAACAGCCTGCATCCTCAGGCAGAAGTGACTGGAGACATGATTTTTATGCTGAAGTAGCATCATTTAATCATAATGGATCACAACAATCTACTACACCAACAATTGTAGTTTTCAATCATAAATTCGAAAAAATAAAAACATTGCCTGGAAAACAGCCCAAGTCATTACTTTTAAGAAGATTATTGAAATATGTGAAAAAATAAAGAGGAGTTAAACTCCTCTTTAAAAATGGGTGACTGATGGGATTCGAACCCACGACTCCCGGCACCACAAACCAGTGCTCTAACCAACTGAGCTACAGTCACCGTTTCAAGCAGCAAATATATAACTTTCCTCAAAAATTTCAATTATTCTGATTATCTTTGTTTAATTATGAAAAAAGATTTTAAAAAAGTACAATTGAAGGTAGAAGGAATGCATTGCAATAATTGTGCCAATGGAATTAAATTAAATTTAGAAAAAGAAGGTTTCAGTAACGTAAATGTGATTTTTGCAACTGGAGACGTTAGCTGTGAATTAAATGATCAACAGTCAGAAGATAAGGTTATTGAAATTTTATCAAATTTAAACTACTCAGTAAAAAAAAAACTAAATGGTAAAAAAAAAAATAGTTTAGAAAAGCTATTTATTATTTCTCTTTTTTTTACAATTCCTCTTCTTAGCAGCATGTTTGTCAGTGATGAAAATTTACTCAAAAAACCTTTAAACCAGTTATTAATTTGTATTCCCGTATATATTATTGGTTTAAATTATTTTGGTAGAAGTGCATGGGGTTCAATAAAATCTGGCATTCCAAATATGGATGTGCTAATTTTTATTGGATCAAGTACTGCCTTTTTTTATAGTATTGCCGGATGGTTAATATTTACTGAAAATTTAGAGTATCAAAAGTATCTTTTTTTTGAAACAAGTGCAACAATTATTTCATTAGTGCTATTGGGTAATCTTCTTGAAAAAAAATCCATCAAAAAAACTACAAATGCAATAGAGGATTTAACTAAAATACAGCAAGTAAATGCAAGAAAAGAAGTAAATAAAAGTATAGTAGAAATTCCATTTTCTGAAATTCAAATAAATGATATACTAATTGTCAACAATGGAGACAAAATCCCATCCGATGGAACTATAATTGAAGGTTTTGGACTAATCGATGAATCTATTGTTACTGGAGAATCTTTACCTATTACCAAAAATATAAATGATCAAGTTATCGGTGGCACAGTATTAAAAGAGGGAAATATTAAAGTAAAAGTATTGAAAATTGGAGAAGATACAATGTTATCTCATGTTATTAATTTAGTAAAAAATGCACAAAAATTTAAACCAAATATTCAAAAATTTGGAGATAAAGTTAGTGCTATATTTGTTCCATCTGTGCTAATAATTTCAGTTCTTACATTTTTAATCACTCATTTATTTTTTAATATATCATTACAAGATGCCATTTTAAGATCAATTGCCGTTTTGGTAATATCGTGTCCTTGTGCAATGGGCCTAGCTACTCCTACAGCTGTAATGGTTGGTGTAGGCAGAGCTGCAAAAAAAGGAATACTTATTAAAGGTGGAGAAACACTTGAAAAATTAGCAGAAATTAAAAATATAGTTTTTGATAAAACAGGTACAATAACTACTGGAGAATTTAAAATTTCTAAAATTACATACTACGAAAGTGATGAAAATGAAGTAAAAAATATTATTTATAATCTAGAAAAAAATAGTTCCCACCCAATTGCAAAGTCATTGTGCAAAATATTTAAAAAATATGACACACCAGTTGAAATTAAAAATATAAAAGAAAACAAAGGCATAAGTATTAGTGCAACTATTAATGAAAATAATTATGAAATTGGATCATCTAAAATTTATAGTTCTAAGACAGAAAGTGACCTACTCTTATTAAAAAACAATAAATTAATCGCAACATTAGATATTGAGGATGAACTCAAACCTAATACATTTGATATTTTAGACTTGTTAAATAATAAAGGATATTCATTATATCTATTAAGTGGAGATAAAAAATCAAAATGTGAAATCTTAAAAAAATCAATTAATTTTACAGATATTTTTAGCGAACAACTTCCAAAAGACAAAATCGATAAAATTACTGAGCTAAGTTTAAAAAATCCTACAGCAATGATTGGTGATGGTATAAATGATGCACCATCTCTAGCTAAGGCTAATATTGGAATCTCTCTAGCAAATGCAACTGAAGTTGCAATTCAGAGTTCAGATGTCATTTTACTAAACACAAAAAATTTGGAACAATTAAATGAATCTCTTTTAATATCTAAACATACATTAATTACTATAAAACAAAATCTTTTTTGGGCATTTTCTTATAATATTATTGCTATACCAATTGCGATAGCAGGGCTATTAAATCCAATGTGGGCTGCTCTTTTTATGGCATTTTCTGACATAGTTGTAATAGGTAATTCAATTAGACTACGATACAAAAGAATTTTTTAGTACATTAGCAAAATCTTAAGAACAAAACAATTAAAAATATGAAAAAAACCACTACTCTAATTTTAGGATTTTTTTTGTCTTTTGCATTAACTGCACAAATAAATCCTATCAAAATTTCAAAACAACTAGATAAAGCAGAAAAAAATAAAGTAATAAGGTCTGGTGATGAAGCTTTATCAAATTTAATGGTAAATCCTAACCCTTATACGTTTTACACAGGTAATTCCAAAAATACAACTGAAGTTGATATTGGATGGACTAGCTACGACCTACAAACAAACAACTCAGTACAAAATAGAATTTTAGTTCATGATGACGGAACTATGTCTGCAGTATGGACAATGTCTGCAGAATTAAATTCTATATGGGATGATAGAGGAACTGGATACAATTTTTATGATGGATCTTCTTGGTCTGTTCTATCTCCTAATCCTCCCTACCCTAACCCAAGACTTGAAAGTTCAAGAACTGGATGGCCATCACTTTTAGCTTTAGATAATGGATCTGAAGTTATTATTAGTCATAGTACTCAAAATAGTAATCTAAACATGGTAAATCGTTCTACTATTGGTTCAGGAACATGGAACGAAACTGATATAAATGAAGTCTATTTAATATGGAACAGATCAGCTGTTGGTGGTCCTGATGGAAATACTATTCATACGGTAGCTTTAACTGAGCCAGTAGGAACAAACTGGACTGGTCAATTATGGCAAGGTTTAAACGGTGCTCTTCTTTACTCTAGATCATTGGATGGAGGAAACTACTGGGATATAGATACAATGATTATTCCTGGTATTGATTCTACTGAATTTATTGGATTTGGAGGTGATAATTATGCAATTTCTGCAAAAGGAGAAACTGTAGTAATTGCTTATTTTAACGGATGGGCAGATTCATTTATACTTAAATCTACAGACAATGGAGACAACTGGACGAAAACAAATTTTATAGACTTTCCAGTTGATAAATATGCTGCAGATGATGGTTTAGATATGGATTTGGACGGTTTTGCTGATACGGTTTATTCAACAAGTGGTTCTGGTGCTGTTTTAATTGATCATAATGATATGGTACATGTTACATGGGGAAATAACAGACTCTTAGACGCTGATCTTTCAGATGGTCAGTGGTCATATTTTCCTGGAACAAACGGATTAATGTATTGGAACGAAGATATGGCTACTGGTCCTGCTGGAGGAACATTCGTAACTCCATCATTATGGGATCATGGTACAGGAATGTACATTGCTCAATCAGAAGATATTGACCAAAACGGAATGCTTGATTTATCACTTAACGGTGGGGGAAGTTATGGTAGTGGATTAACTACATTTCCTAGTATGGGGATTGATGCAAATGGAGTAATATGGGTTTCATACTCTACCGTAGTTGAAAATATAAATAATGGTGATCAAGATTTCCGTCATATTTTTGTTACAAAAAGTACAGATGGTGGTGCCACATGGAGCCAATCAGTTGATGTGACTCCACATGATAGCTGGGCTGGTATGCAAGAGTGTGTATATGGATCAATGTACCCTGTTGTAGATGATAAAATAAGAATGGTATATCAAAAAGATTTTGAGCCAGGAAACGCCTTGGGAGCTGATGCAGATATGGTTGACTGGAATGCAACAGTTTATTTAGAAATAGATACAGTTGGACTTTTCCCAACACCATCAGCAATTAATGAACTTGACAACAATCAAAAATCTAATATCAATGGTATATTTGATATACTAGGAAAAGAATGGAAAACTAATTTTGCAGATCTTCCTAAAGGAGTTTATATTGTAAACGGCAGAAAGGTTTTTAAAACCAAATAATAAAAACATAATGAGTTACAAAAAAAAAAGACTGAGTAATATTACTCAGTCTTTTTTTTATTTAGTTCTGATAAAAAATCAACAACAGGAAGTTGATGAGAAACGAATCCTTCAGCATATCCACAATTAGTCTGTCTGCCAAGATCTTGGGCTCTGTAAGTTATACTATTTAAAAAATCTTTAGATGAAATAATAGTTTTTGGCTCTTTGCTTTTTGGATTATAAAATTGTGAACTATATGACTTTACTGCTTCTAACTTCTTACTAAATTGTTGTGAAATATCAATTACAAAACTAGGTTGAATGTTATTAAATTGAATATAGTGATATATAGCATTAGGTCGCCATATATCTTGATTAGTATCTATTTTACTTAGTCCAGATAAAAAACAAGAGTCTATTACGATTTGAGCCCCTTTAGAGTGGTCTGGATGTCTATCTGACAAAGCATTAGTCACAACTACATCAGGTTGATATTTTCTAATCTTTTCAATCAATAAAATTTTGTTTTCTTTATTATTCTCAAAGAAACCGTCTGAAAAATTCATATTTTCTCGTATAGAAACTCCCATAATTTTTGAAGCATTTTTTGACTCAATATCACGTATTTTAATACTTCCTCTAGTACCTAACTCTCCTCGAGTCAAATCAATTATACCTACCTTTTTACCGTTTTGAATCTCTTTGATTACTGTGCCTCCACAGCCTAATTCAACATCATCTGGATGAGCTCCAAATACTAACAAATCTAATTTCATGATAATGTTCTTCTTTTATTTTTAACACCAGCAATCAAACCAATAACTAATATAGAAATAAATGTCAAATAAATATAACTTGGTATAGTCACCTTTTCGTCAGCAGCTGCATAAGAATGAAGGCCAGATAATAAATAATTTACTCCAAAATACGTCATTAAAACACTAAATACAGCTATTATTGATGCGAAGTTAAATACAAATTTACTTTTGAGACCTGGAATAAATCTAAAATGTAAAATTATAGCATATACCAATATACTAACTAGAGCCCAGGTCTCTTTAGCATCCCATCCCCAATACCTACCCCATGATTCATTTGCCCATATACCACCTAAAAAAGTACCAATACTTAGCATAAATAAACCAATAGTCAAAGATTTTTCATTAATAATGGTTAATTCTGTAATTTTATGATTTATAATTTCTCGATTCTTTTTATTGAAGATTATTAAAAATAAACATAGTAGACCAAGAAAGCCACCCATAATTAAAAAACCATATGATGCAACTATAATAGAAACATGTATCATCAACCAATATGAGTTAAGAACAGGTACAACATTGGTAATTGTGGGATCCAGACTGCTGATGAATGCAAAAAGAAGTAGTAATGAAGATACTAAAGTAGTTGTTGCTAATGTCAAAGAAGATCTCTTACTAAAAATCACTCCTGCTAGCATAGTAGCCCAAACCGTGTAAATCATCGCTTCATATCCATTAGTCCATGGCGCATGATTAGAAATAACCCATCGAGAAGCTAATCCCAAAGTATGTAAAAATAGTGCTGAAAAAATCAAAAATTTCAATAATTTAATAGTGTTAGAAAGCCACCTTTGGTTATAAAACATTTGAATTATAACTAATATTAGACTTAGAAAACCTGTAAAAAAATAAAGTATAAACAACTGATGAAAAATATCAACCTTATTGTATAATATCTCTAAATCTAATTTCCATTTAGGAGGAATTAAGTCATCACCTTTATCTCTTTGGTATTTTTTAAAATAAGTTAGAAGGTCCAAGGCTATATCACAATCTCCACCATCATTACATAATTTTAAATGATAATTAAATAGTGGGAAAATATTAATTTTTTCATTTTTAATAAAATCCTTAAACATTGCTTGAATGTAGTCTGGATATGATGATAGACGATTATGAACAAGCAAAGAGTCTTTTTTTGCAAATAAAATCTTTGAAAGTTCTTCCTTCATACCTGAAATTGAATCTAATTGCATTAGCGGACTCCATTTTTGCTGATCTTTTACTGGAAATATTGTTAAAATCCTACTCATACCTGTCTGCTCAGGAAAAAAAGTATTATAAGTTGCCAATGATAAAAATATATTTGTTCCTGAATATAGTCTTAAAATTTCTTTTTCTTTCTTACTTCTTTCAACCTCTATCTTTTCAAAAATATTGGCAGCTCTTTCTCTAGTAATAATTGAATTTAAGGATAGGAATGAAACTAATTTATTTTGATGAAATTTTTCATTTTTATCAATTGTCTTTTGATTGGTTATTTTTGGTAGTTTAAGCGCTGAAAAATCGTAATTAATAGTCTTTTTATTTTTATCTCGCTTATTGGTTACTTCAAATATAATTTTATCTACTTCATCTTCAAAAAATAAAATCTTAATATTTTTATTACTAAAAGATGCTAGTATTGATTCCTCTAATTGTTTGATTTTTAAAATTTCTTCATTACTCTTTAATACTATTTCGTAAATAGTAATTTCAGATTGAACTAATGAATAAACTGATGTAACATTAATTTTGTAATCATTTAATATTTCTGAAATAATCTCTTTATTTGTCTCAAGCTTATTCAAATCGTCAATGATCAGTTGATTTTTAATTTTAAACAACGGAATATGAGCCCATTGCTTAGGATACGACATAATACCTAATACTATCTGAGAAGGATCTTGCTTATATAAATTTGTTTTTCTACTGAGCTTACGAATTATATCTAAAGAATATGTAGACATTGGTTTAATTCTACCATCATGTTGTATTAAAAGCTGATCAAATTGCTTTGCAAATTCTTTTTTGATTTCATATTTAGATAAAGAATCTAAGTAATTATTTGATGCTATAGAATTAACTGACAAAAAAGAAAAGCATATGATTAATGAAGTTTTTTTAAATTTATTAAACTGTTTAGTTAAAAATTTAAATCTTGTATTTCTAAAAAAGAAAATCAAAATCATTCCTAGCATCATCATTGCATATCCCAAATAGCTTACTATGGTACCAATAGCGTCATTATTCACAGAAAGACCAGTCCATGAATCATCTTCAGCTATGCTAGCTTGGTAGAAACGATACCCCTTATAGTTTAAAATGTTATTCATGTATATACTATCTGAAAACATTTTTTTTAATGTATTATTTTCTCTACTAAAAATACTTACATGAGATTTATACGACTCCGGATTACCACTTCCAGGATAATAGACAGTTTGAGCACTATCTAATCTAACACTAAAGGGTAATTCATAATATTTCGGACCATAAGCCATCTTGAAAAATAATCCATCTAATTCAAATTCAAGAAAATCTGGTGGATCACTTTTTTTTCCTCTTAATTTAATTTCTTTTTGTTTGTTACCTGCCTTAACCATCAAAACTAACTCATCCTTCTTTCTGTAGGGGTTATCTCTAAAGTTCATATTGTTAGATGAAGAATAGCTTTCATATGTTTTCATCATTAAAAACTCTACCAAATTGAACTTGAATCCATTAACACTAATTAAAGTCATTGGCTGAATATCAAAAACGGTTCCAGCTGCATAAATACCAGATTGTTGTCTGGTCATCATATTTATTAAGCTAAGGTCATAAGAAGAAACACACTGAACTAAGTTGTTATTTACAAAAAAGTTCACAGCAGAGTCTTGCATATTATTTACAGTAAATTTAATTCCTTTTATTTTTAAAGAACTGTCAATTAAAATATCACTATAACTAAAATCAGCCTGAGATAATTCTGTTCCTTGTTTTTCAGTATTTGATGAAGTAGCCATGCGAACACCTGAAACAATTGAATCAACTGCTTTTTCGGCAACATTAGGTAAAAAGTCAACATAACTTATACTAAATCTTTTTTTTAAACTTTTATTATCAATAGAGAAATAGTTTGAAAATAAATGTTTAAGTAAAAAAGTATTATCAAATCTTTTGGTAATGCCAGATAAATTTAATTGTTTGTCTATACTTACGGCAACTTGCTCATTAGTATCTGCAACTACTGTTTGTAAGTATACGTTATCAGACATAAAAGTATTTTCTGTTTCTCCCTCATATATTTGCATCATTCCCTCAAAACCAATAAATCTTGTAATTCCAGCACCAATAATGATAACTATAAATGCAATATGAAAGGTAAATGTTGGAATTTTGTCTTTTCGATATAATTTGTACTTAAAAATATTTAGAAATAAACAAATTGATAGAAAAACAAGTAGGTATTCAAACCACCAGGCTCTATAAATTAGGGCATTAGCAGATGCTGTACCAAAATCTCTTTCAACAAATGTTGCATATCCAATTGAGAAAGCAAAGCAAAGTAAGAGTACAGATGCAAGCCTCATTGAAGAAAAAATTGATAAAATTCTTTTTAACATGTCTAATCAAAAATTTAATGCAAAATTATAACTTTGTTTTTGAAAATAACAGCATTTTTTAGAGATAAAATATGAAAAATATAATTTTAATTGGTTCTGGCAACGTTGCTACTGAAATTGGACTATTTCTATTCTCTAATGGATACAAAATTATTCAGGTATGGAGTCGAAAAATTACAAATGCAAAAGTTTTATCTAAAAAAATAAATTCATATCCAATAAACAATTTAAGCAAGATTAAAAAAGCAGATTTATATATTATTGCTGTTAAAGACGATAAAATTGAGTACGTAGTTAATAACATTCAAAATAAAATTAATAATGTTGTTCACACCTCAGGTAGTACAAGTATTAATGTATTTGGAAATAAATTCAAAAACTTTGGAGTTTTTTACCCCTTACAAACTTTTAAAAAAGGAAATACTTTAAACACGAAAGAAATTCCAATTTGTATTGAAGCTAATAGTGAGAATTTTCAAAAAAAATTAATGGACTTTGCAAGTAATTTTTCAAATAATATAAACTTGATTGATTCTCATCAAAGAAATATTATTCATCTAGCAGCAGTATTTTCATGTAACTTTACAAATCATATGTTTACAATTTCACAAAAATTGTTAGAAAACTCAAATATTGACTTTAAAATCTTAATACCTCTAATTAAACAAACTATTTTACAAATTGAAAAAAAACATCCATCCCAATTACAAACTGGCCCTGCTGCAAGAAAAGATTTAAAAACAATCAAAAATCATTTGAAAAGTATTTCTGACAAAGAAGTCAAAGAAATATATCATACTCTTACAAATTCAATAATGAATAATGAGTAATAATATTCTAAATATTTTAAAACTAATTAGAATTAAAAACTTGTTTATTGTAATGATAATGAATGTTTTTATTAAAATATTCATTTTAAATAAATTAATTGAAATAAATGCACTTAATAGTTTTGACTTTTGTATTTATTTAATAACATTAATTTTAATAATCGCTGGAGGCTATATTATAAACGATATCTATGATGTGGAAATAGATAAAATAAATAAACCAAATGAAATAATAGTAAATAGTAAAATTAGTACTCGGGTAGCCTGGAGAATATACTATCTACTTAATATTTTAGCAATAACCAGTGGTATTTTTCTTGTCATAAAAATAGATAAATTTGAGTTACTTGGCTTTTTTTTATTTTTCATTCTATGGCTTTGGTTATATTCAAAAAGATATAAGAAAACTTTTCTTTTAGGTAATTTACAAGTTTCATTTTTAACATCCTTAAGTGTTATAACATTAGCAATATTTGATTTATTTCCACTATACAACTGGATATTTATCAAATCCTCTTATGTTTTCTTTCTGATAATTATTTACGCAATATTTTGTTTTTTCACAACTTTGATAAGAGAAATCATTAAAGATTTAGAAGATTTTTCTGGTGATAGTTTTTATAATTCCAAAACACTTGCTATAAAATATGGTAAAAGAAAAACTAAAAAAGTATTATATTTATTATCTGGATTTACTCTTTTTTTAATCGTTTTTGTTCAACTACTACCTCTTATAAAAGTACCTATATATTATGAAGACCTTCAAATGTCAGGTGAAAATTTGTTTTGTTTTTTATGTATTTTAATTTTTACCATAACCATACAAATACAATTTATTCTTTTCTTAAAGAAATTAATTTATGCAAATGAAAAAAATCATTATACATATTTAAGTAAATTATGTAAAATTATAATGATTACAGGTATTTTATCAATGCCATTTATAACTTTTTAACATAAAAAAAGTGATTATAGAAAAAATCAATCGTAAATACAAAGTAATATTAGGCTCAAGCTCATTACGAAGAAAAGAACTTCTTCATAAAATGTTACTGAAATTTGATATTAAGATTTGTAATGATAAAGAAATATTTCCACAAGAAATAAATAAAAATTTAATTCCTGAATACTTAGCTAAACAAAAAGCTAATCAAATTGCTCCCTATTTAAAAGATAATTTTTTATTGATAACTGCAGACACGATTGTAATACAAAATGATGATATTTTACACAAGCCAAAAAATTCAAATGAGGCCATGATGCATTTAAAAAAAATATCCAATAGTACAAATAGTGTAATAACAGGTGTTTGCATCAAATCTAAAAAAAAGGAAGTTACTTTTTCATGTACTACAAAAGTATTTTTTAATCATCTAGAAAAAGATGAAATAGATAATTATGTAGATAATAATAGTCCATATGACAAATCCGGATCATATGGCATACAGGAGTGGATAGGGCACATTGGCGTAAAAAAAATTCACGGATCATATAATAACGTAGTTGGATTACCTACACATTTAATATATCAAAAACTTAAATTATTTATTTAAGGTTTCAAAATTCTTATCTTTGCATTAAACACCATCAAATGTCAAAAATAAAATTATTATTATTTGCTTCAGTAATATCTCTTTTATCTTGTACACCAATGGATAAAATAACCATTTTAAATGAAAGTAGTGTAAGTGAATGGGACGTATCACCAGTACCTCCAAAGCATAGCTTAGAAATAGGAGATATTTTAATGGTCAAAGTTATCAGTAGAAATGAAGAATCAAATGCATTATTTAATTTGGAAAGTAACAATAATAGCGCAAATCCAGCACTAACTGCTGCAAATCTATATCTAAACGGATTTACAATTAGTCAAGAAGGTACTATTGATATTCCAAACGTAGGTAAAGTTTATATACTTAATCAAACACTTGAAGAAGCTGAAAAGACAATATCTGCTAAAGCATCAGAATTCCTAATTGACCCGTTCGTTATAGTAAAATTAGCAAACTTTCAATTTACAGTATTAGGAGAAGTAAATGCCCCTGGAAACTACCCAGTATATGAAGAAGGTATTACTATTTATGATGCTCTTGCCATGTCTGGGGGAATTAATGATTATGCTAACTTAAAAAAAGTAAAAATACTTAGATCAGAAAACAATAAAAAGCAAGTTTATGATATTGATTTAACATCAAGTAATATCTTAAATTCTGATTTTTTTTATTTGAGAAATCATGACGTTATTTATATTGAGCCATTGAAATTTAAAGGCTTTAGAAAGTCACAATCTCAACTACTTTTATCAGCACTTACAACTTTTGCTGTTTTATTTAATGTTTATTTAAAGTTTTCAGAATAAAATATGAATGATTCACAAAAATTATCTGAACAAACAATAGATTTAAAAGCTTTGGTGTTAAAATACGTTAATTATTGGTACTTTTTTTTAATTTCATTGATTTTCTTCATATCAATTGCTTTCTTGTATATAAGATTTACTATTCCGGAATATAGTATTTATACAACTCTAGAAATTGAAAGTCAAGATAATTCAATAATGGATGAGTTAGAAGTTTTTGACGAAAAAACAAATTTAACTAACGAAATAATAACATTAAAGTCTTATTCGATTACAGAAAAGATAGTTGAAGAACTTGACATAAGTATTTCATACTTTCAACACGGAATTCTTCAAACTAATGAATTATACGAAACATGCCCTTTTATTTTACAAATTGACTCCTCTCACAATCAATTAATTGGTGTTGAATATAATATTGATATTTTAGATAAAAATAAATTTAATTTAAAAATAAAGGCCGAAAACATATTTCCATATGATGTTATAAATGATAAGAATGATAAGAAATTTATCATTAATTTAAATCTAGATAAAGATTTTAAGTTTGCTGACACTTTAATAAAAAATAGAGATACTTTAATAGTTGGAGATAAGATATTTAAAGAAAATTTATACTCATTTTGGATATTTAAAAATCCATTTTTTAACGAAAGTCATTTAAATAAAAAATACTCTCTTAAAATAAATACAAAAAACAAAGTTGCTCAAAAGATAAGAAGTAAAACAATTATTAACCCATTGGTTAAAGATGCAGATGTACTAAAACTTAGCATTAGAGATAAAAATCCAAAAAAAAATATTGCAATTCTTGAAAAGATGACAGAAATATACCTTAGAAGTGCTCTTCAAGAAAAAAGAAGTATTGCAACAAAGACATTACAATTTTTAAATGAGGAACTTAAAATAGTTAAAGATTCTCTAAATCTGTTAGAAGATGATATAACAAATTTTAAATTAGAAAATAAAGAGTTTTATGAAAATATAGACAATTCTCAGGGGACGTATTTTCAGAAAATCAAACTAGACAACACAGTTTCAGAACAAACAGTAAAAATAATAAATTATCAAGCACTTCTTTCTTATCTAAAAGACGATAATAATAATATTTTTTCTCCAACCTCAATGGGAATTACAAATCCAGAACTTTTGGTATTAATTGAACAATTGCATCTTCTATACGACAAAGAAAGAGAGTTAAAACTCACCACAACTGAAAAAAATCCAGCTTTTAAATCTATTGTGAATCAAATTGACTACACAAAAAAAACTATTATAGAAAATGTAAAAAATCTAATTTACTCTGCTAAATTAACAAATAAAGAACTTAAAAATAGAATAAATTCTTTTGACAATAGTTTGAAAAATTTTACAAATGCGGAAAAAGAATATATTGTATTAAAAAGAAGATACGATTACCATTTAGAGACAGAAAAATACCTAACTGAAAAAAGATACGATGCAGAAATTATTGCTGAAGGAGCAACTCCTGGAATAACGATAATTGATCCTGCTATGATGGAAACCAACATTCCTGTTAAGCCAAGAAAGACATTGATATATTTCTTTGCCTTTTGTTTATCAATAATTTTACCAATTTCTATAATTTCATTAAGAGATTTTTTCAATGATACAATAAGAGGAAAAAAAGATATTGAAAGATTTTGTAATACCCCAATAATTGGTGTGATTGGCCATAGCGATAGTGCAACTAATATAATTACCTCTGATGCTCCAAAATCTGTAGTTACTGAATCATTTAGAAGTATTAGAACAAATATTCAACATTCTGAGGAAAATGAAAATAATAAAGTTATATCTGTATCCTCTTCTATTGGAGGTGAAGGTAAAACATTTGTAGCAATGAATTTAGCAACGATTTTTGCTGCTGCCGAATATAAAACTATTTTAATCGGGGGTGACTTAAGAAAACCAAGGCTGCATAAAGAATTTAATTTGGATAGAAATGTGGGGTTAAGTAGCTATTTGCAAGAAAAACACAAAATTTCAGAAATTATTAAAAATTCACACATTAATAATTTAGATATTATT
>CEWK01132862.1_pt1 | contig 15029 bp, 14 predicted proteins | sample 531431 | NCBI WGS metagenome assembly CEWK01 (sample SAMEA2623059, study PRJEB7988) | marine metagenome | isolation source: saline water (ENVO:00002010), including
AATGCTAGATTCAGTTGATCATGTAATTATTGCAGTTGAAGATCTAGATGAAGCATCAAAAAATTATGAAATGATTCTTGGCAACCCTCCTGTCTGGAAAGGTGAGCATAAAGAATTTGGGACCAAAAATACCCTTTTTAATTTCCAAAACACCTACCTTGAATTACTTGCTGCTAGGGGTGAGGGGATTGGTGCTGACCTTATAAAGCAAACATTTAAAAATAATGGCGAAGGACTAAACGGTATTGCCTTCGGAACCTCAGACATGAATCAGTTTCGGAACACCATGCAAAAAAATTCATTTAACTTGGCTGATGCATCACCGGGCGAAGGCGTAAACTTTGAAACGGGGGAGAAGAGAACTTGGATAAATCAATTCTTGGTTCCAGAGCTTTCAAGGGGATTATTCTCATTCATCATTGAGCATACTGCTGGCAAACTGGCCAAGGTTAATAAATATTCAGATTCATCAGTTCACCGATTAGATCATGTTGTTATAAGTACCAACGATGTGGAAGGTTTTATTAAGACTTACAGAGATATATTTAATATCAGGCTTGCATTAGATAAATTTGTAGAGCATTGGAAAAAGCGAATGTTGTTTTTTAGACTAAATAAAACGACAATCGAAGTGATCGAGGAAAAGAATCAAAATGATGCAATCGACAAGCTTTGGGGTTTAGCTTGGAATGTAAGTGACCTCGCCTCATGTAGAGAAAGACTTATGAAATTGGGGGTTGATACAACGGAAATCAAAAAAGGCGTTAAAGAAGGTACTTTGGTTATGACAGTTAAAAGTCATACTCACAGTGTGCCAACACTATTCATAGAGCATACTTAATTCATCCCATTCTTGATGGTTTTTCATAACTGTTTCTTTAAACTTTTGATATATTTAGATCTGTGAAAAAAATAATATTCTCATCGTTTGCAGCTCTTTCTTTTTTTTCATTCTTATATGCAGATGCAATAGCTAACAATTGCACTCAAATCTCAAATGATGAAAAGCGCTTGGCATGCTATGACAGTATTTTTATGGAGGAGCCAAAAGAGAGTGAGGTTGAAAGAATCATTCAAATTGATAAACCTCAACCAAAGATTTCGCAAAAGGATTCGCTTCCTCAAGTGAAAGCAAGAGAAGAATTTGGGCTACCAAAAAAACTCACAGAGGATTCAAAAAAAATAAGTCTTAAAGCAAGAATAGTTTCAGTGAAGCAACTCTCCAATAAAAAAGTTAGCGTTCAGCTCGACAATGGACAGACATGGAGGACTATCGAAGCGCTCAATCGCGGACAGCTCTCAAAACTTAAAGGTTCAAATAATATTGAAATTAATGAGGCATTAATTAGTGGTTTTGTTTTAAAGGTTGAAGGTAAAAAACTATCAATAAGAGTTAGAAGAATAAAATAAAAAAAGGAGTATCAAATGGAAAAGGGAAAAAATCCATTTCTGCTTATTGCAAGAATAGGATTAAAAGAAGATGTAGCCGAAGGCGGCTTTCTAGTTCAGGAATATCTTGGAATAGCCCAAGAGGTTGATGAGGCAGTTTATGAGTCTGAGCCTGGTATGTTATTTCATAACTTTGATATGCATCCGGATGGAGCCAATTCTGGCAAATTTGTTTGGAGCGAAGTCTATCTTAACAGCGAAGCATTGATTGCCCATATTAATAATCCACCTGTTCAAGCCTATGTTGAAAAACACGCCGAGCTGGCAGACACATTTGAAATCGAGGTTTATGGAAACTTATCAGATGATGCAATTGACGCAGTGGAAGGATTGGGAGTGCCTTTTAAGCACTTTAGAACTACGTCTGTAGGTTTTATAAGAGAAGATTTTTGGAAATCAGGGATAAGTTAAGCCAAACCCAAATTTAAAAGTTGGATTCAGGGTATCGTCTGGAACATCTTCAAGCTGTTCATTCACCTCTTTCATTGAGGAGGGGATTTCAAAAGGCAATTTCCCTGTAGGTTTAGATTCACCAAATAAAGTTTCAAAAATTACACCTTCATCAACACCAAAAGTTCCGACTAGTGCAGAGCTTATCTGATTGATGGAATCCAAAATGGCTGGCCTGTTGAGATCAACTATAACGATGAGGGGCTTGATCGAAGAAAACTCGTCAAGCTTCTCTAAAATTTCTGCAGAAAAGTTTAGATCCTGATTAGGAAAAATAGAGCTTAAAACATTATCTACTAGCCTATCGATACCAGATGGCTGATTGCCATTAAAAACTGTATGCACATAAGAAACAATTACGTCAGCATCTTTAATGTCACTTACCACATTGCCATGAACAATACTTTTTGCATTAAACCCATCAACAAAAATATTAATATTTTTCTCAAGCGGTAAAGTTGAGTCATTTTTAAGCAGAACCATGGACTGTTTTTGAGCCTCTCTGCCGAGCTTAATATTGCGCTCAGTATTTACCCGACTTTTTACTTCATCAACCTCTACATAGGGATTATCAAATAATCCAAGATCAAATTTATTTTTTAAGATCCTTTTAACAGAGGCATCTATTCTGGATGACGGTATTAGACCTTTTTTTACAAGCTCTATTACAACTTCCGTATCTTTTTCTCCACCAAATTGATCTATTCCTGCATCGATAGCTTTAATATAGCGCTCTTCAATTGATAGATCTCCAACTCCCCAGTGTCGACCATTAATGATTCCCCAGTCTGAACAAATTACACCCTTATAGCCAAGCTCATCTCTGAGCAGGGTGGTTAAAAGGTCTTTATTAAAACCGATAGCAACATTTTCAGAGGTTTGATTTACCGTGATTCCATAGTAAGGCATGATGACGGCAAGGTTATTATTGATAGCATTGATAAAGGGCTTAACGTGGTAATCAAACATATTTCCAGGATAGATCTGATTTCTGCCAGAAAATAAATGAGGATCTAAGCCATTTTCTTGAGGTCCGCCGCCAGGAAAATGTTTGACCATGGTCATTACGCTTTGAGAGTCAATGGTCTCACCTTGAAACCCATTCATGTAAGCCATAGTTAGCTTTGAACTCAAAACATTATCCGACCCGAATGTACCAAAGTTTCTTGCCCATCTTGGCTCAGTTGCTAGATCAGCCATTGGATGCAGCGCAGTTCTAATTCCAACAGCCAGATACTCTTCTCGTGCTATTTCTGCAAATTGCTTCACAAGGCTAGGGTTTTGAGAGGCAGCGAGACCAAGCTGCGAAGGCCATTTAGAGAACCCATCCAGTGAAAAAGATGCTACACCTCCTCCGTTTGGCACTTCATGAATAGGGTCTGAGCTTATGGTAACTGGAATCCCCAATCTTGATCTTGAGGCAATCTTTTGGAGGCTGTTTAATCTTTTTGCAAGTCTCTCAGGTTTTGGATTGCCGTATAAATTGAAGTGATTAATGTGCTGATTAATGATTTCACTTTCAGTGAGTTTTCCGCCATCCACAAATAATGAATAAAGCCTAAACATCCAGTCAGGATTGATCGTCACCGGTGGATGAAACAATGTTCCTACTTTCTCTTCAAGGGTCATTTGCGATATTAGATCTTCAACTCTTTGGGCAGTATCAAGCCTATAATCTTCGAATCGATCAAGCTTATTGTTTTTATTTAGATCCCTAAAAGACATGCCGTCTATATCAAGTGTTTTTACTTCTGGCTTCAATTTCGCTAAATAAATAATCCTCTCAATTGGAGAAAAAATAAAATTAACAATTAAGACACTAATTAAAAAAAGTAATACTAAGAAAATTCTGCTAAAAACAGATGATCCCATGATCTTAATTAATCGATGGTTTTAAGGTTGGCAATGCAATAAAGTTTAAGGCTACATAAATAAATAAGCCTAGGGCCAGCTGGTAGGTAAGAGGATTGCTTAACGCATAGACACCAAGTACTACTAGCGCTATCAATCGGAGTGATTCAGATTTGTATGCCTTTTTCCCATCCAACCAAGCAGCAGTGCAATACATTGTGAATGCCATCATCCCGATGATTATGCATAATTCGGAGTATTCGAATATACCTGACTCAAGAACTATAAGCCCAACAAAACTCAGCACGATAAACTGAGCAAAAGCATAGAACTTAATTTTTTTCGATGATTGCGGATCATATTTTTTAAATAAATTTGGATCAAAATCATCTTTGAATGAATCATTCTCCAATGAGCTTGGGCGCCAGCCGGTTCGGGCAAAGGGAACATAGAGCTTGTCTTTTAATGATTTTGAACCCCAAATATCTTTAAGCATCTGAACATAAATATGTAGATTAGCCCAAACTGGGTTAAAGGTTTTAATAGGCCCCCTTATTCCATATATACACGGAATTTTTGTGTCTTCTTCTTTAAAGGTTCCGAACATTCTGTCCCATATGATAAAAACACCACCATAGTTTTTATCTATATATTCGTCATTTTGTGCATGATGAACACGATGGTTCGAGGGCGTTACAAAAATCCATTCATAGAATCCAAGTTTTGGAATGTGTTCACTATGAACCCAAAATTGATAAATTAGATTTAATGATGCAACACTTACAAATACATAGGAGGGCACACCTATCAAGAAAACCGGTATGTAAAAAACCCACGTCAGTAAAGCACCTGTTCCAGTTTGCCTCAGAGCAGTGCTCAGGTTGTAATCTTCGCTTTGATGATGAGCTACATGTGAAGCCCAAAAAATTTGGCGCTCATGACTTATACGGTGAAACCAGTAATAAAAAAAATCATAGACCACAAAAGCAAAAACCCAAGTAAAGACTGAGCTTGCATCCATCCGCCAAAGCGAAAGGTTTGTTTCAATCAAGTAAAATACATAACCACCCAGACCAATAAAGATCAGTTTATTCGCTGTTCGAAGAGACCCCATGAATAAGCTTGAGATCGCATCATTTAGCCTGTAGGTATTATTCTTTTTTAAAAAACCATAGGTAAGTTCTACCAAAATGGCTAATAAAAAAAACGGAACTGCATATGGCACATAATCCATGATCGAAATTATACTAATTATTGTTTACTTTTATGAGAATTCTGAAATTTAAGTCAAAAATGGTAATGCTCGCTTTGAGCGGTATATTATTAATGACATGCTCATTTGATAGAGACGAGGATGTGAATAAACAAGTTTATAAAATACTAACTACCAGCGAATGGACAGAAGCGAAATCTTTAGGTGAGATCGAGACAGCTCTGGACCGCAGGGATGGTTTCATACATTTATCAACCGCACAACAATTAGCGGGAACGCTAGCTTTCTACTTTAAAGATTTTGATTCCTTGATTCTCCTACAAATCAACACACAGGATTTTAAGGATGAGATTGTTTTTGAGAAAGCAGTTCCGGCTGGAGATAGATTTGGCAAATTTCCTCACTTGTATGGCTCTCTAAAAGTTGAAAAAATCAAAAATAAGTGGGAAATTAAAAGGGATGCATTTAGTTTGCCTGATGAGATAATTCTTGAGGCAGAAAATAATATATAAGTGAGAAAAAAATGACAGCAAAAATAGAATTTCAAAATGACATTTCAATCATCACGCTTGATGATGGTAAGGCCAATGTCTTTTCACAAGACATGCTCGAGAGTCTCTATGAGTGTTTGAGTAAAGTACACAAAGATAAAGGATGCTTGGTTATCACTGGTAGAAAAGGAATGTTTTCTGCTGGATTCGATTTAAAAACATTTGCATCGGGTGACAAAGAAAAGATAGCCAAAATGGTGACGCTAGGAAATCAACTTCTCTATGATATTTATACATTTCCAAGACCTGTTATTGTCGCAGCATCAGGTCATTCCATAGCTCTAGGAGTATTTATTCTTTGTTGTGCAGACTACAGAATTGGAGTCTCAGGAGAATATATTTGTCAGGCAAATGAGGTACGCAACAATATGGATATACCCACTCAAATGATGGAGATTCTAAAGGATAGAGTTTCTAAAAAGCATTTTTATAATGCTGTATTGCATGGCTTACCTTTTTCAACGGCCGATGCAGTAGAGGCTGGGTACCTTGATGCGGTTGTTAGCGAAGAATCTCTTATGAAAGCAGCTTTAGAAAAAGCAGAGGATCTAGCAACTTTGGGCCATCCCTTTTATGAAAATACCAAGCGTTACGCAAAGGATGACACAGCCAAAGTTGTATTAGACGCCATGAATAAATTCAAGCAAAAAGTTTTATAAAATTTTACATACATGCAAACTGAAATCCTTAGTATTTCAAAGGATGAATCATCTGAATATTTAGATTCAATTTATGCCCTGAATCAAAAAAATACTCCCGAAGTCGGCTTTTTAACCAACGAAGAGCACCTCAAAAAACTTCTGAGCCAATCTAATATTTTGCTATGCGCATTTAATCAATCTTCATTAATTGGTTTCATGGTATGCATGTTCGAAGGTTCAAAATATCAATCAGAAAATTATCTATTTTTTAGCAATCAATTAAGTCAATTTATTTACATTGATCGTATAGCTGTCGATCTTCCTTTTAGACAAAAAGGATTGGGAACCCATTTTTATAATGAGCTAGCAAGGATCAGAGGTGAAAGATCTGTTATTTGTTGTGAAGTAAATTCAAAACCCTTAAATGAGCCATCAATTAGGTTTCATAAAAAAAATCAATTTGAAGAATGCGGAACCAAAGACTTTGAAGATGGCCACTCAGTAATTTATTTCAAGAAAATATTATCTAGCTAAAAACTTGTTTGCTTCTGCAATTACTTTTGGTGCAAGAATGATCGATGAAATTAGAGTAGGTATTGCCATCATTGCAAAAGATCCATCAATAATATTAATCGCAGAGTCTAAAGAGATTGAGGCAAAGAAGATAATGGTTGCAATGAAAATGTAAAGATAAATTCTTTGACCCATTGGCCCAAATAAAAATCTTGCACAAACAGATCCATAGTAAGAGTAGGTGAAGATAGTGCTGATTCCAAAAAACACCACACACAAAAATACAACAGCAATACCAGTGTTTCCTAAAAAGGCTTGGAATGCCATTGCAGTTAGACTAACTCCTGAATATTCATCGCCCACCCATAATCCGGAGAGAATTATTACAACTGCAGTGGCGGTGCAGATTAGTAGCGTATCAAAAATTGGACCAATCATAGCAACAAACCCTTGTTTTATTGGGCTGTTTGTTTTGGCAGTACCATGAATCAACGCCTCTGTTCCAATACCAGCCTCATTGCTAAATGCTCCTCTTTGGATCCCATACATAATGACTCCCATCAAAGTTCCGCCAGCGACCGAGGTTCCTGTAAAGGCATCTGAAAAAATTATCTTGATAACACTTGGAACATCTTCAAAGTTAGTAATCAAAATAAAGGTTGCTGTGAAGACATACATTCCGCCCATGATGGGAACAAGCCAGGACGATGCTTTAGCAATCCTAGTTAGCCCACCAATAATTACCGTGCCTGCAAGTACAGCAATAATAAGTCCGCAGATCATATTGAAGACCAACTGATTATCAAAAGATAAAACTGGCAACGCAAACTCACTAATTATTTGTACCATCTGATTGCTTTGAACCGCTGGTAACCCTCCTATCATTCCAAAAAAAGCAAACAGATAAGCAAGGAACGCCCATTTGCTAGATAATCCATTTTTAATAACATACATTGGCCCACCCAAAATGGTTCCATCAGAATCTTTTTCACGGTACATAACTGAGAGTGAGCAGGTAAAAAACTTTGTTGCAATGCCTAAGCATGCTGTGATCCACATCCAAAAAACAGCTCCAGGTCCTGCAAGCTGAATTGCAAGAGCAACTCCTGCTATATTTCCAAGGCCAATTGTTCCTGAAAGAGCTGAGCTGAGCGCTTGATATTTTGAAATGCTACCTTCAGACGAAGCTTCCTTCTGAAACATATACTTAAATCCTTTATTAAGGTTTCTAAAGGGAATAAATCTAGAAAAAAAAGAGAAAAAGATTCCAGAGCCTACCAGCAAGAAAACCAGCCATGGACCCCATGCGAGCGAAACAAATAAGTTAGTGATTTCTGCAAAGCTCATGTCGATTAGAAGGATTTAATTGATAGCTATTAAAGCATAAAAATAAACTGTTTGATGTTAATTTTTCTATCGCATAAGATAGCTAAAATCTATAGTCATTATGAGCAAAATAGATCAGTTAAAAAACCAGTTAAAAATCCCAGTAATCGGTGCACCTCTGTTTTTGGTGTCAGGGCCTGAACTTGTAATTGCTCAATGTAAATCTGGAATTGTTGGTTCATTTCCTGCACTAAATGCAAGACCTCAAAATATTTTAGATGAATGGATTATAAGGATTAAAGATGAGCTAGCAGAGGCAAAAGAAGCTGACCCAAAAAAAAGGGTAGCTCCATTTGCTGTCAATCAGATCTGCCACGGTTCAAACGACAGGCTATTCGGTGATATGGAAATCTGTGTTAAGCACGAGGTTCCAATAATCATTACCTCTTTAAGACCGCCCGAAGAAATAGTACAAGCTGCTCACTCTTATGGAGGAATGGTTTTCCATGATGTAATTAATGTAAGACATGCAAAGAAAGCTGCTGAGCAAGGTGTTGATGGGCTCATTTTGGTTTGCTCCGGAGCAGGGGGTCATGCTGGTACACTTTCTCCATTTGCCTTAGTGAGAGAAGTAAAAGAGTGGTTTGATGGAGCTATTATTCTTTCAGGTGCAATTAGTTCAGGAAGTGCAGTCGCATCAAGTTTAGCTTTAGGATCAGATTTTGCTTACATTGGAACAAGATTTATTGCCACAGAAGAAGCCAATGCTGATCAAGGATACAAGCAAATGCTTATTGAAAGTGCAGCAGATGATATTGTTTACTCATCACTGTTTACCGGTGTTCATGGAAATTATTTGAAAGGCTCAATAGAAAATGCCGGTCTTGATCCTCAAAATTTACCCGATGCTGATAAATCTACAATGAATTTTGGTTCCGGTGGAAACACCGAATCAAAAGCTTGGAAGGATATTTGGGGTTCAGGTCAGGGAACAGGCTCAATAAAAGATTCACCGTCAGTAGAGAAACTAGTCAAAAGTTTAACGATTGAATTTGAAGAGGCAGTGCAAGACCTTAATCAAAAATCAGAAATTTAATTTCTTAATCACAGATCTCCATCTTTTCTGTGCTCACTTTTTTCAACTTTGAAGCCTTTACCATACCTTGCTTCAAGTTTTGATTTATTCTCGTTGATAACTTCATAAGGATCTAAGTCCAAGGCCATGCACGCAGTTGCCCAATACCAAATAATGTCACCCAACTCTCTTTTCATATGAAAAACATTATCTTCGGTGAAGGGCTTCCCTTGTAAAAAAATCTTTTTAACAATTTCAACAAATTCACCCCCCTCGCTACCCAAACCTAGCGCAGCTGTTAAAAGTCTTGCTGTTTTGATATTTGACTCTTCTTCAATTTTTTTCATCCTTTCAAAAAGTTCATCATTGCGAAGACTTGGTTCGCTAGTTACTTTAGTAACAAAATCACAATATTCAATTAGAAATTTTTTTACCTCATCATTCATACATTCTCCGAAATATTTTATTCATTTTCTATTTTAATTTTTGCAAACCTATTGTCTTCAGAATCAATTTTTCTAAAAGGAAAATTATTTGTTGCAATATCTATATCCATTACCTCCTTATTAAAAAGATCAATTCCACAAATGTTAATGAACTCTTGAACAGTTCTTTTTGCACCCAAACCAAAAGGCTCCTCAACTCTACTAAATATCAAATCAGTAAGCCTTGATTTACTTAATTTATCTAGCTCATTCCATTTTATGGCTCTATGCTTTTCATCTTCCTCATTCCAATGAAGCTTTCTAACTAAATTTTTAACGTCGGTATATAAATGAAATATCGGGACGCGTGGAATGTGAGTAACTGTCCAGCCATGTGTGAACAGGCGGAGAGCAAGACTTAATTCCTCTCCATGAAAATATAACTTTGGATCATAGGGCATCTTTTTAGAAAAGGTTGTCTCAGAGAAGATAAATCCACCTGCCACAAGTAATCCTTGCACAGGTAAATCAGTATTTGCAGGATAGCTCTTCTGCATTGAGTAATGACCATCTTCAAATATTCTTCCTTCTCTGAAAGTTATTCCCAACGTATCCTTATATTTGATATTTAATTCAAACTCGTCCAGTGATTCATTAGCCTTAAACGACCTTGGATAACCAGTTATCACCAAATCATTATTTATTTGTTGTTGCAGCCAATTAAAATATTTAATTAATATCTCATCCCAACCTTGATAAAAGATCATATGTGAGTCAATTTGAAGGTAATAATCTTCACCATTTATTAAAGATTGAATTCTAGATCTTGCATAACAAGGACCTTTTGCCATAACAGGATCTATCAACTCATATCTAATCTGATGTTTAAATTTGATGCTATCTAAATCAATTCCATTTGAGGATTGCTCACAAACTCCAAATGTAATGAAATCTTTATGCTTAGCATTCTCGTAGGCACTACAAATTGTTTCCAGTAGAAGTGGGTCTTGATATGAGGCAATTGAAACAAAAATTTTCTTCATGCTTTGATAGATAATTTAAATTACAATTATCTCACATGAACGATCAATCCTTTCCAAAAAGAATTGCTGATAATGTTGTTATGTACGCAGCAGATCCAATAATCTATGTTGTAAAGAATTTCATTTCTGAGGATGAGTGTAAAGCATTTATTGAAGCTGCATCAGGCAAACTCAAACACTCAACAGTTATTAGTGCAGAAAAACATGTTACACACCCAAGCAGGACTTCTGAAAATTGCTGGCTTGAGCATGATGCAAATGATTACTTGCATGAAGTTAGCAAAAGGCTTTCTATTCTTGTTCAAATGCCAATAAGAAATGCAGAACAATACCAATTAGTTCATTATAAAAAAGGTGCAGAGTATAAGCCACACTATGATTCTTTCGACTTTAATACTGATGAAGGTAAAAAAAATTGGGAGCCTGGTGGCCAAAGATTAATCACGGCTCTCGGATATTTAAATGATGTTCCAGAGGGAGGCGGTACCGGCTTTCCAAATCTAGACATTGAAATAAAAGCTTCAAAGGGCGATGTTTTGGTATTTCACAACTGTCTTAAAAATACAACTGACATAAATCCTAGGTCTCTCCATGCTGGCTTGCCAGTAGTCAAGGGCGAAAAATGGGCAATTAACTTGTGGTTTAGAGAAAGAATTAGATATTAATTATTTAATCTTTAAAGATGATTGACTAATAATGATATTGTAGAGGTGATCTTGAGCCTCAGGTTTAAGTTGGGCCACACCAACTGCCAAAACATCGATAATAGCCATATAAGCTAGTCTCGAGGTAATTGGGCTATTTAATCTTGCTGAATCACCAACATCAATTTCCAATGAAATATCGCATTCTTTAGAAAGTGGTGTGCCAGAAGGCATTAATCCTATTACACAAGCATTGAAACTCCTAACGGTTTTGACAGTATCTACTAATGCGCTAGTAGTTCCTGAGTGGGATATTGCAACAACTACATCATCCTTATTTAATGAATTAGCAGACATAAACTGAATATGTGGATCTGATATGCATGACGAAGGAATTTTCAGCCTGAAAAACTTATGCTGAGCATCCATAGCAACAGGAGCAGATCCTCCAAAGGCAAAAAACTCGATACGTTTTGCATTTGCAAGCGCTTCTATGGCTTGCTCAAGAAGCTCTTGATTTAACTGAGAACGAATATTCAAGATCTCACTTATCGTTGTATCAAATACTTTTTCTGTCAGAACCTGTATTGAATCATTAGGATCAATTTCATATGAGGTGAAATATTCATCTGCTGCAAGTTGCTGAGCAAGGGTCAGCTTAAATTCGTTAAACCCGGAATAATTTAATGCTTTGCAAAATCTATTTAACGTAGGCTCACTTACACTCATTTTCTCAGCAGCTTGTGCCATAGTACTATCAACCACATCAGCAGGATGTTTCAAGATAAAGTCAGCAACTAATTTTTCTGATTTTCTTAAATTATCATATGCCCCTTGGATTTCTCTGAGTAATTTAGTCTGCATAAAGGTAAAATAATATGTACATATCAATTGTAACCTCAAGAAATGGACGTTTCATATATTTTAGAAAGCCTCAATGATAAGCAGCGTGAAGCTGTAACATCTGAGTCACCTCATTTGCTTGTCTTGGCGGGAGCTGGATCAGGAAAAACAAGAGTTTTGGTTCATCGAGTAGCCTGGATTGTAGATGGATTCAGATCTAATCCAGGGACCATTATGACGGTAACTTTTACCAATAAGGCTGCTAACGAAATGCAGAGTAGAATTCAGGAGTTACTTAAATCACCAGTTCCAGAATTATGGTGCGGTACGTTCCATGGGTTAGCGCATAGAACACTGAAAAGGTTTTATAAAGAGGCAAATCTTATTTCGGGTTTCACGATTCTTGATGCAGATGATCAGCTAAGAATTATTAAAAGGTTAGCTAAAGAACTCGAGCTTGAAGATAGTGCATGGCCTCCCAAGCAAATTCAATGGCAAATTAATTCATGGAAAGATGATGGAAAAAGATCAAAGGATATTAAGGCTGAAAAAGATTTTTATACCGAAACCATAAAAGGTCTCTATGAAAAATATGAAGATTTATGTAAACAAGATAGTTTAGTTGATTTTGCCGAACTTTTGCTTAAGTGTTATGAGCTTGTTCGAGATGATTCAAAGGTAAAAAAATTTTTTCACTCTAGATTTAAACATATTCTTATCGACGAGTTCCAAGACACAAATAAGATCCAATATAAATGGCTGCAAGAGATTGCATCTAGTGAAGCCAATCTAACCGCAGTGGGTGATGATGATCAATCAATTTATGGTTGGCGAGGGGCGAGGGTTGAAAATATTGATGCCTATGAGAAATCTCATAATAAAGGTGAAACCATCAGGCTAGAACAAAACTATAGATCAACCAGTGTCATTCTAAATGCTGCGAATGCCCTTATAGAGAACAATCAAGAAAGACTTGGTAAGAATTTATGGACTGACTCAAAGGAAGGTGAGTTGATAACACTTTATCAAGCCTACAGTGAGCAAGACGAGGCTAGATTTATTGCTGAAGTTATTAAGGGCTGGATGAACAACGGTGAGCTTTATAAAGATTGTGCAGTTGTGTATAGGTCTAATGCGCAATCTAGAGCAATTGAGGAAGCATTATTGAGAATCAGTATTCCATATAGAATTTATGGTGGCCTACGATTTTATGAACGGTTAGAAATTAAAAATGCCATGAGTTTTTTAAAGGTAATTTTCAATCCACATGATAACCCGTCATTTGAGCGCTCAATTGCAAATCCACCCAGAGGCATTGGAGCAAAGACGCTGATTAAAATAAGAAATAAAGCCAATGAGAATAATCTATCTTATGTTCAAGCTTCTGCAAAAATGCTTGATGAAGGCTCAATCGGTGGCAGAGGTGCTGCTGGCTTAAGATCTTATTTAAAGCTATTAATCGATCATGGCGAACAACTCGATAAAACTCCACTATCCGATTTGCTTGATTCAATTATTCAATCATCAGGCTTAATACAACATCATGAAAAAGAACCTGGTGAAAAGGGTAAAACAAGAATAGAGAATTTAGAGGAGCTTATTACCGCAGCTAAAAACTTTGAACAGAGTTTTGATAAAGAAAAAACTATTAAAGAAATTTCAGAATCTTTTTTAGATACCGTATCTTTAGATGCAGGAGAGACTCAAGCTGGAGAATTTGACGATGCGGTCCAGCTGATGACATTGCATTCAGCTAAAGGTTTAGAGTTTCCTTTGGTATTTATGACCGGACTTGAGGAAACTTTATTTCCCCATGGCAGGTCGATGGAATCACCTAATCAGCTAGAGGAAGAAAGACGTCTTTGTTATGTCGGCATCACCAGAGCAATGAAGAAACTCTATTTAACTTATGCAGAATCTAGAAGGCTGCATGGTTCAGATGTATTTAATCCACCATCAAGATTTATAAAAGAAATACCTGCAGAATACATTGACGAAATTAGACCTAGAGCTTCAGTTAATGTTCCTTATAAAAGAACTTCACAATCAAGCCCGATGGATTTTAAAGAAGAGATTGGCATTGCGCTCGGTCAAAAAGTCTTGCATCCAAAATTTGGTCAAGGCATAGTCTTAAATTACGAAGGTTCTGGAGAGTCAGCAAGAGTGCAAATAAATTTTGAGTCTGCTGGCACTAAATGGTTGGTGCTTTCATTTGCTAATCTTGAGGTGATTTAATGAAAAAGTTTTACGTATCTTTTTTTGTTTTATTTTTAATTTCTTGTTCACAAGATTCTGTTCAATCAGAAGTAGCCGTTAAAAAATTTAATTGGTCCATGGTGACTACATGGCCAAAAAACTATCCTGGATTAGGGATGGCGCCTGAGCGCTTTAGCAAAATGGTAAATGAGATGTCTCAAGGTCAATTGAAGATAACTGTATATGGTGCTGGCGAATTTGTTCCTGCCATGGGAGTTTTTGATGCGGTTTCCTCAGGTTCAGTGGAAATGGGTCACGGTGGTGCTTATTACTGGAAAGGTAAGGTTCCCGCTGCACAGTTCTTTGCAGGGGTTCCATTTGGATTCACGGCTGATGAAATTAATGCATGGGTTTATCGAGGCGGTGGTTTAGAGTTGTGGGAAGAAATTTACCAGCCTTTTAATATTAAACCCTTACCGGGAGGCAATACCGGCACGCAGATGTTTGGATGGTTTAATAAGGAAATCAACTCACTTGCAGATTTAAAGGGTTTAAAAATGAGGTTTCCTGGTTTTGGAGGAGAGGTTTTTAAGCGAGCAGGTGGCACACCAGTAAATATTCCTGGCGGTGAACTTTATACAGCTATGCAAACGGGAACCATTGATGCTGTTGAGTGGGTGGGTCCATATAATGATCTTGCTTTTGGTTTTCAGCAAGTTGCAAAATATTATTATTATCCTGGCTGGCATGAGCCGGGGTCCATGCTTGAGTTTATGATCAACATTGATGAGTGGAATACGCTGCCTCCC
>CEWK01089567.1_pt1 | contig 14877 bp, 12 predicted proteins | sample 531431 | NCBI WGS metagenome assembly CEWK01 (sample SAMEA2623059, study PRJEB7988) | marine metagenome | isolation source: saline water (ENVO:00002010), including
GGATTTCCATATTTAAAATCTTTAAAACTAAAAGTTTTTTCAATTATTAATTTTTCTTCAACCACTTTGGTATTAATTCTACCTATGAATTCACGGAACATTTCCTCTTGTGCTAATTTTTCTACTTGAGAAAAGCTGATTTCTAGCTCATCGTTAAGGATGAAAATACTTTGTAAAGTAAAGTTAAACCTTTCATCAAAAAAGCGATCTAATGAAAGAGCGTCACTATACTTTTCGTCAGGTGTGAAAAGATTTAAATTGAAATATCTTTTTAACTCACTTAAATAGTTGGTATTTATCAAACCAATTATATCTAATGTGACATTATTATAAAGAAATTTTGTTTTAAGGAAATAATTGAATTTATTTAATGATAAATTAATATCCTTAATCAGTATAGTAGAATCTTGTTTTGAGAGTGTGACTTGATCAATATTTAATTTTTTAATGAAATGTATGTCTTCGAAAAAGATTTTTGGCAAATCAAGTTCAATCTCTACATTATCTATTCGTACAAAATAGTTATTTGAAGATAAAAAATTTATTTTTTTAGAACTAAATCTATTTGGAAATTTATACTCTAAATTTTCAATAAAAATTGAGTTTTCGTCTGCAATAATGGAAGCAAAAACTTTTGAAGCAACTGAAGGGATAGGAATATTTACATCAAGAAGAAAAAAAAATAAAAATTGAAATCCCAAAACAATGAATAGAAATATTATAGGAAGCTTCTTTTTTTTCTTTATCGAATTGTATGCTTCATGCGGTTTCATGCATTATTCAACTAATTCCATAATTCCCGCATTAATGAATCTAGTTTGTATTAAATTACTTACCTTTTCTTCTAAGATGAAGGTTTGATTCTGGTCTGGGATCCCACCAAACCATTCGCCTGAGTCCTTCTTTTCACTTAAAAGTAATTTAAACTTCGAGGAGTTGGTTTCATCAATTAAATCAATTTTGAATTCCCAAGGATTCCAGTCGCCTGAATTCCAGACTCCGCTTGTTTGAAACGAATCATTTAAGTATTCCTTTACACGAAATTGGGAATTGAATAATAAACTTTTCGTTGAATTTGAATCCGAAAAAATAACGGACCTGTTTTGGTCTATATATGTAATTTTTACAGCGTCCTTGCTGGAAATAGAGGTATTGAGTACTTTATTTTTAAAATAGTATTTGTTCTTACAAAAAATATTATTATCTGGAATACTAATGTACGATCTATTATTCGAATTATTTAGAAAGGATTTAAAATATTTATCTGAAGAACTGTCATTAATAATAGTGATATTAGTGATATTATCATCGGTATACATAATGCTATAATAAAATGTATTCAAATCGTTCTCGATATCCAAACTTTTGACATCAATTCCTTCAATTGATATATCTTCTATTTGTATATCATATAATTTATTGATATAATCATTAACAATTAGTTGATCTCCTTCATACTCGATAATTATACCAGATGAATTGTGTTCTATTATCCATTCACCAACTTCATTTTTATGAATCTTATAACTTTTCGAACCAGATTTGATAAAGAATGATAGAATATGATCTTTCGAACTTTTAAAAATTTTCTTTTCTCGGTATTTATCTTGCCAGTTCTGCATTACTTTCAAAATTTCTATGTCAGTACTAAAATATGTATTAGAATTACTTTTTCTACAGTATAGGAAATTCGACGATTTTGTAATATGTAGATGAACTTTCTCTGAATATCCCAATCCAATAATCTCAAATGTCAATACTGGTATTAGATCACTTTTTAAATCCTTCATTTCTATAAAATTATCGATTCTTGATGACAAAATTTTGTTTAATGCTGTATTAATGAGTTCATTGTTTGCTGGTTCTGCATAAGGTTTCTCAAAATGCCATACCTCCTCCTCGTTTTTACACAAAATAATTTGCTTTTCTTTTTGGTCATGTATTTCAGTAATATTAATTTTGTCGATACCATAAAGTGGTGTATTAAGATAAGTAGATTTACTCCAAAACACAGATGAAGGTGTAGAAAGATTTACAATGTCTTTTGACATTTTCCAGATAGCTTCTTCGGTATTTTCCCCTTCTTCTGAAAAAACAACGAAGATATTCGATTCATCCCTTGTTTCTTTTCCCAGTCTGATCGATAGTTCTCTATTATTACCCTGTAAGAGAATTGTAGTTGAGTTTTGATCTAAACCATAGTCTTCCAAAATTTCACCCCTTGCTTCTAGGTCTTTGCAATCAATGACAAACAATGGATTTGAATGGACGAGTTTTGTCGTAAGATTTGAAATGAGCAAACCTTCTGCTTTCCAATTGATCGGAGAGGTCAACATCCAATTCTCCTCCTTTTTTTGTATTACTAGTTTCTTTTCTACCTCTCCAGTAGATATTTCTATCCTTTCAAGAGTTTGAATTGTTTCAATCATTCGAGATGAAACATCATAAATATTGTTTTCATCAGAATTAAAACTAAAGTAGATGAACAAGCCTACAACCAAGTTGGCTAAGAGAAGAAATATTTTTGTTTTATTCACTATAGTTCTTTTCTCAGCCAGCTAACGAAAAAGCCCAATGCTACCACAAGAGCGGGAACAAGAATCGACAAATAGGTCATTTTCTTAAAATCTTTATCAGTCATCGATAGAGTATATTGATTAATTTTTTTTGGAGGAATGTTAAGGTAAGCACTGTTTTCATTTATCCAACGAACAATATTTCGGCCTAGATATTTGTTTCCTGAGTTCCTTTTTAAATTTTGATTTGAAAAAATTGTTGAACATCCCACCACCGCGATTTTACTTTTTTTGGTTTTAAACTTCGTTTCCGAAATCGCAACTACAGGAATAGGACCATCAATATCGAGCAAATTATTTTTTTGTGGTGGATTTTTTCTATTTGGCCAACCAGACAGGGCCCATGAGTCACGTGAGGAGTAAAGTAACTCAGATGACTGAAATATTGATCCTTTATTTTGAATGCTTTCGACAGGTCTACAGCGACTCCCAAAAATTCTAAATTCTTGTTCCATAAGTGGCTTAATAATTTGGTGTGGCCTAGAAGTTGGGTATGTGGAAAGATAATATGCTCCGCTAAAATAATCGTAGTTTTGGGTATCGGAGTCATAAACAAGCATGTCATGGCATCGAATCCCCCATTCTTTCAAAACATTTCTCAATCCAAAGACGGGGCGGTCTATAACTGAAATCTCGCTTACTGGGTCAATGCATAGTAAAACAGAACCATGCTCATTAAGTACAAAATTCCTTAAATTTGCGACTTCTTTATCGAGGAAAATTCCTTTGGGATGTGCGATTACTATCATTTTCGCATTTTTCGGAACTGTATCAACTAAGCTTAGGTCCAAGGTGGTAACATTTAGGTTAGACTCTTCAAAAATCCGTCTAAATTCAGAAAATCCAGATTCAGAGTCGAAATCCGTTGGACTTGCTTCGCCATGTCCCCTTGTGAAATAAACAACTTTTTTCTCTTCTTTTGGTCCCGCAACTTCCAAAATAGCTTCAACTAAGACTTGTTCACCCCTAAAAAAGGTGGGCTCAAGCACACCTCGGCCGGTTTCTGTCCAATCTTCGTAAAGTTCTGACTGCCAGATCGCTTGTCGGGCATGGGAGTCTCTCGATTTGAAAGTCTGAGTTAAGTCATAGGGGTTTGCTGATTGTTTATCTTCAAACCTAAAAATTGTTTTTTGAGTTCCTCGGGGAGAATAGAGAGTAATCGCATTTTCATTACTTATATTATATCCCAAAAGGGACCCCTTTATATTTTTGGGAGAATCGAGGTTAAGCCTGTATATATTGATAGGGTACTTAGTCGATTCTTGCTTAAATTTTTGCAACAATATATCAAGATCAGAAAGCATCTTTTGAACGATTTTTGGCAAATCATTATTATTTTTAATAGTGATTACAATGTCTATAGAATCCTCCATTTTGTTGAGCAAAGCCAAGGTCTCTCTGGACAAAATAAATTTCTTATCTGGAGTCAAGTCGATGTTGGAGTTAACATTCGAAATGATGAAATTCAAGCTCAAGGCAAGTGAGCTTAACAGGACAATAGTAATCCAGGAATCGAGTTTCCGATTCCTTCTAGATTTTTTGAAGTCCATCACTTTCTCATTCGGTCAACTTGTATACTTGCAAGAAATAAAAAATAAAACATGACCACAATTTGGTGTAAGATGGTTTGTATCTCGACCAGTCCAACCGAAAAATTTTGCATTTTATTGAGCCCATGAAACATTGAACCGATACAAGACCATAAAAATTGTGAAAAGCCGCTAAAAATTTGCGTATCGCTGATCTCTCCAAAAGAGACCGCCATAATTGAAAGATACAGAGTTAGCAGGGTAAAGGTAAGCATGCCAGCAACCATCTGATTATTGGTTATAGAACTGGAGAATATTCCGATGGCACTGAAACTAGCTCCAAAGGTTAAGAGGTATAAAAAGCATCCAATCCATTGCTCAAGATTACTAAAGCCAAGAGTGGTAGACTGTTCTGGGAACCAAAAATAAATGATTAGAGGAAAGCAAAATGCTGCCACTGAAATAAAGACGAAAAAGAGGTAACATGCTGTCCATTTACCAAATACAACTGCAAAATTTGTAACTGGTGCAGATAAGAGGGTTTCAAGAGTACCAAGTCTTTTTTCTTCAGCCAAAGACCTCATGGTTAGGAATGGGATGAGGGCAGGGGACCCAAACATCAACCCAATTACTAAAGATGAAAGCGGTGGAAGAATCCAATCGGTGTTTACAAAAGTCTCAATAAAAAACCGAAAACCGAAACCGAGTAACGCCAAGAAGTAGAAGCTGGCTACATAAGTTGCTGGGGAAACAAATAAACCGAACAATTCGAATCTTAAAACTACTAAATATCCTTGCATTTAAAAATGTAAAATACTTTGAAACTAGTTTATGTCAGAAAATTTACCTCTACCAAGCATATCTTTTTCTTTCCAGTTTTGTTTGGTCGCTCGCAAGAAGATAGTTTCTAAATCTGGTCTGCAAATCTGGAATTCCGAGATTTCAAAATCCTTATTTTCCAATAAATTACGTAGAATAAGTTCAACAGCCTGTTGCCCCTTCGGGCAATTAAAGGTAAATCTTCTTTTACCAGTCACTTCAACTGGGTCTTCGTTAAGTAACTCACAATCTGGGTCCACTTCTCTTACCGACCTTTGAAGTTCAATCTTGGTTGCCTTTGAAACAATTTCAAAAGAGATAGATTGCAGGAATTTTTTTTGTAATTCTGAGAGAGTACCTTCTGCAACAATTTGGCCATGACTTAAAATAATCATTCGGTCACAACATGCCTCGACTTCTGAAAGGATATGACTCGACAAAATGAATGAAACTTCTCCTCTTAATCGATCCATCATTTTTCTTGTAATGGCAGACTGTCTTGGGTCCAAGCCAATGGTTGGTTCATCAAGGATAATAAGCCTGGGTTCGGCAAGTAATGAATCAGCGATTCCAACTCGTTGACGAAAGCCTTTAGACAAATTGCCGATTTTTCGTTCGGAAACTTTTCTTTCTAAATCACAAATTTCAAGGACCCTTTTTATCCTTTCACGTTTACGGCTACCTTTCAGGTTTTTTAAACTAGCTCGATATTTCAAATATTCTATGACTCTAAACTCCTCTGGCAGAGGATTGTTTTCAGCGAGGTATCCAATGTGCTGCCTTACTTCACCCTCTTCCTCCGCAAGATCAACTCCGCAAACTTTTGCCTCCCCTGAATCTGCCGGAATCAAACCTGAGAGAATTCGTAGTGTTGTGCTCTTACCTGCCCCGTTAGGACCTAAGAAACCAACAATCTCACCTTTGCCAATGGAAAAGCTTATTCCCTTGAGTGCATCTATAATCCCATATTTTTTTGAAAGGTTAATAACTTCAACAATAGGAAGAGGTTTTTTTTCGGCACTCATTTAGTAGAACGATCAAGATTATAATCAAAAGCAATCGCAAGACCATTTAAAGTAAGATTGGGTTCAAAAATGAAATTACTAGAGTCTAATAATTTAGAAGCTCCACCAACTAAGATAATATTAGGTTCAGAATCCCAATTATTAGGGATTTCACTTTTTAAGGCTTCAATAATATTAAGTACCATGGGATTGAAGCCATTTAATACGCCAAGAAACATAGCTGATTCCGTGCTTTTTCCAACATTTTGACTTTTATATGAAGGGAGGTCGCTTAATGATAATTTTGGTAAAAGTGCGGTGCCATTGTGGAGGAAATCAAGGAACCCTTGTGGACCTGGTGCGATAATTCCGCCGCAATAACCTTCAATCGGGCTAATGAGATCAAAAGTGGTCGCAGTACCAATATCTACAACGATTGAAAAATCTTTATATTTGGAATACACAGAAATTGAATTTGCAATTCGGTCGGGACCAATTTCAGACCGTTTAGGGTAAGAGATTGGTAGGGGAGGGTAGGATAGGTGAGAAAGAGGATAAAAAGGATTATTATTTTTTTTAAATATTGCTTGGATTTCTTTTTCAATACAAGGAACCACATTGCAATAAGAAATAGGAGTACCCTTATGGATTAGAGGTAGAATTTCTCCGGGAAAATCTAGGACAACATGAGTATGTATATTCTTGGATTGGACCAATTTACCATCTGTAAAGTATCCTAAATGAATACTTGAATTACCAATATCTATACAGATTAAATCGTACACTTGATTTATTGCAGAAGATCAATTTCACCAGAGTTAAATGATTTTTTAGATCCATTCGGAAATTTTAGCAAAAGGTTCCCATCATGATCGATACCTTGGCAATTGCCTTTGGTTAAGTCATTTCCTTTTAGTACGCTAATATCTTTGTTATTTAAGTAGTCGTATTCATTCCATTTTGAAATGAAATTAGGATCAATTTTTCCATTAATGCAGTTATTATAAGATTTAACAACGGTCTTTATGATCCTAGCAGTTAATGGATGCAAAGAAGGTTTTATTCCTAATTCATGGGAGATTGATGTGGGTTTTAATTTGTTTTTATCCCTGTTTAATTTTGGAGTTTGATATAAATTTATACCAAGTCCGAAAATTAGAGAATTAACTCTTTCAGAATCAATAGATGCTTCCGTTAAAATCCCACCAATTTTTTTCTCGTTTAAAATAATGTCATTAGGCCATTTCACCATGAATTTCTCAGTATTGAATTCATTTCTGAGCAGTTTAACGATTTGCATTCCAAGATATAAAGTAATTTTCCTAAGTTTTAAAACTTCTACATTTGGTTTGAATCCAATCGATAGATATATGTTTCCGCCACTCGGACTTGTCCATTTCTTATTAAGTCTTCCCTTACCCTTTGTTTGTCTATTAGCGATGACCACAATTGGTAAGTTACTTGTATTTTCTGTCAGAAGTTTTTCGGTCTCAATATTTGTGCTATTGATGGAATCATAAATGAATAACTGACAATTTTTGTAATTAATATGTTCTAACCATGCGTAAACTAAATTTTTATTTAATATGATTGGTTCTGCGACCAACCTATAACCTACATTTTGGACCGCCCCAATATCAATTCCTTGAAGCCTAAGCTTGTTGATTCGAGACCAAACTGCAACCCTGCTAACACCAAGGGTTTGAGCTAATAAACTCCCTGATATGAAGTTAGGATATGAATCCAAAAGCATCGTTAAAAGAAAGGTATTAGGTTCAGCAGTAAATTTCTTTTTTTTTTCAAATTTAGGCTTTTTTATACCCCGTTTGACTAATATTGATTCTTTCAATTTAAAACCAATCAAGACCAATATCAACCCATCTACTCGAATGAGTCGGGGCACCTGTTGAAATAAAGTCAGGGCGGCAAGATGCATAATCTTCTATATTGCTAGCGGATATCCCTCCACTTACTTCAATAATTACTTCTTGATCTATCTCTTTCCTTACATGAACTAAATCTTCTAAGCTAAAGTTATCCAATAAAACTGCGTTCACTTCAGTACTTGTTAGGGCAAGAGCAAAATCAATGGAATCAACTTCGATTTCTATGAAAGTATTTCGAGATTTCCTTCTTACTTCTTTTGCAAAACTAATTAAATCAGTTTTATTTTTTATATTTCTTGAAGCTAAGTGGTTATCCTTAATTAAAATTCGATCATGCAACCCAAGTCTATGATTGTAACTGCCACCACATCCAGTTGCATATTTTTCTAAATATCTCATCCCGGGCGTAGTTTTCCTCGTATCGAGCAGATTTACATTATATCTTTCTATCTTTTGAACAATGCTTTCGGTAAATGTTGCTATGCCAGACAACCTCTGGATAAAGTTAAGAAGTGTACGTTCAATTAATAATATTTCAGAAATATCACCTTCTATCTTTGCTATTGTTGAGTTTGACGATGCAGTTTCCCCGTCTTCGCAAAGCTTTAAAAAGGTTAAATTACGAGCACCAAAAACTTCAAATATCTGCGGGTAGATATTCAATCCAGAGCAGACAATTTTTTCTCTGGTTACGATATTTGCATGTGCAGTTCCGCTAACATTTGATGATTTTGTTGAAATGTCACCTTGCGATGGACATTGAAAATAATTTTTAGTGACTTCTTCCTCTAGGCATAGTTGTAAAAGTGAATTTAAATACTTCTTATTTATCTCTTCCCATGAGATTTTCTTTTGTAAAACTGTAATGGACGAAGATTTATTCAAAGAATAGTATGATCACGCTGTTCGAGAATATTAATTGTTGAAGGAATATCTCCTATAATTTGTCTAGGATCAGGTCCCACTCCTATAAACTTGATATTAGGAAGAGGATGCTGTGTCCAACCATTTGGGAATGCAATTTCTATTATGCTGGTTATCATTCTGAATATGTATCTTTTTGCTTGTGCTGGAAAATCAACGAATGATTCAAGGTTTTGTAAATCGATGTGCCAACCTTCGAATTCCTCATAAATAGGCTTTATTTCGTTTCTCCTTTCCTCGTCTTTGGGTACATCTTTAATTATTTTACCATTTGATAATTGATAAGCGGTACAAATTTTCAGCTTTTGATTTTCGTCAGATGGGAGTGTTAGAGCGTCTAACTTATTAATAACTAACTGGTCAAAACCTCCATATCTTAGTGCAATTCCTTTTTCTACAGCGTCAAACCAACCAACCATTCTTTGCCGACCTGTAGAAGTGCCAAATTCTAGTTTTGCCAGTTTTGAACCAATGGGGTCTGTTGTGTGATCAATTTTTGTAATAAAATGATGGGTTCCAACTTTCGTATCATATGCTTTACAGCATCCAACTTGATCAATTTCTTGTAATGGAATTCCGCCTGATAGAAAAAATTCTCCTCCGAAAGTATGGGAGGCAGTAACATTTGGAGTAAATCCATGCCTTTTATCTAACCAAAATGCTTGTCCAAATTCTGCAACAATCTTTTTATTTCCTTCTAAAGTACTTAATAACAAGTTGCGACCATCTTTGATGCAGTCGCAAATTTGTTGTCCAGCGTGCCAATATGCTTCTTCTATTTGATCTGCATTGAATCGAAATGGTTCATTTGTCTTAAAGGTGCTAAATAAGAATTCTTCTTCTTCAAAAATTTTCTTTTTTACAGAATCAATATTCGCTTTTTTTTCGGCTTCAGAAAGGATTTTAAAGAATTCAAACCAGTTTTCTTCGCTTACCTTGCAGACATACTTAATGGTATCTTCTGCTCTAGAAATTTTCTCCCTTAATTTTTTTGAAAAAATTTTTCTATCCTTTTTGAATACCGAATAAAATATTTGCCATTGGCCTGTTTCATCTGAATAGGCAGGGCTTATACCTCTTCCAGTTGAACCGCGTTTTGGTTCACCTAACTGGTTTACTCTGTAGTTTTCCCATGCAAGGTCTAAAATCCTATGGGTTATGTCACTAACTTGACATTTCTCATCAATAGCTAAGCGGTCTAAAACCGAGATGCCAATATGTTCCAGAGGTTTTGCTTCCCAAAGAAATTTTCGCGGGTCCGCGACTACGCCAGAACCGATGAGCAGATTCTTAACTTCTGGATTGCTAACCCCGGAAGGTAGTAAATTCAACTTGAGGCCTGCAGCAGTATGACCAGCATTGGCTCCACCATTCACTTTCATCACACACTCAACATGTTGTCCATGAACACGGTAGACTTCGTCCAAAACTTCATGAACTACACGCCCCTTTCCCTCGTCTCCCATGCTAATTCCGATTACGGATATTATATTAGACTTATAAGGCTTTAGATTAGAATCATTCACAATTTGTTATTCTAATGATTAAAGTCGCTGCTCTTAACTTGAATTACATCATGAGTAGCCGATTCTCTCTGTCCAGCTGGAGTTACGCGTACATACCTCGCTTGTTTGCGTAATGCACTTAGGTCTTTAGCTCCTAAATAACCAAGTCCAGCCCGTACCCCACCGGCAAGTCCGTTAATTGTTTCCTTAAGGGAGCTAGAAACTTCTTTTAGTGCTTCAATACCCTCGGGGGTACTTTTTTCACTCAGTTCGCTTTTATCATGACCGTATCTGGCAGCAGAACCATGCTTCATTGCTTCAAGACTTCCCATTCCACGGTATTGCTTATAATATTTTCCTTCAATTTCAATAATTCTACCAGGAGATTCCCTGCAACCAGCAAGTAGTCCTCCGCATATTACCGCATCGGATAGGGTCAGTGCTTTAACTATATCCCCTGATTTACTAATTCCACCATCTGCGATTATCGAAATATTTTTGTTTATATTGGCACGCTTAGCTGAATAGAGGGCACTCATTTGAGGAATACCCACCCCAGCAACAATTCGAGTCGTACAGATTGAGCCCGGACCTTGGCCAATTTTTACAGAATTAGCTCCTGCTTCTGAAAGGTATTCAACTCCTTCTGCTGAAGTGACATTTCCAGCCATAATTGGAAGCTCAGGAAAAGCACCTCGAATCATACGGGTTGCATCACCAACGCCTTTCGTATGCCCATGGGCAGTCGAAATAGCTACTATATCTAATCCTTTATTTAGCATCTCGCCGACATGTGCGATTAAATCATTACTCTTGATTTCTCCATCTAAGTCACGTGGAACCGTAATTGCCGCTCCGCAACGAAGCCGAAAGTTTGAATCTCGTGCTGGTCGCAAATTTTCACTATTTTCACCAATAATTTGCTCGATATCGCTTAGAGTATAGAGTCCTTGTAATCTGTCTTCTCCATCGACAACGAGTAGCTTATGAATGCCAATGTGGTCACTGAAAAATTTGTCAGCTGTAGCTATGGGATCATTTCCAACTTCCGAATTGGCTATTGTGTAGACCTCATTTCGTTCCAGCATGCCTTCTGTGACTTTTTTATCCTTGTATCTATTCTTAACAACTCTTCCAGGCAGCAAACCCATCAACTTTCCTTTATCATCTACGATTGGGAAAGTTCTGAACTGAAAATTTTTCTCTTCGATCAGATTGAGAACATCCCCGACAAACTTATCGGCAGTAATCGTAATTGGGTCTTGTATTAAGCCATGTACATGGTGTTTGACTCTGGTAAGTTCCTTAACTTGTTGCCTTTTAGACATATTATAGTGAATTAAGCCTAACCCACCGTTAAGGGCCATACCGATTGCCATTTCGGATTCTGTTACAGTATCCATGTCAGAGGAAATAATGGGTATGGTTAAACTAATCTCCTCAGATAATCTGGTGTCGATCCTTACTTCTTTGGGTACAAGCTCAGAGTACCGGGTAGCGAGGCTAATATCATCAAATGTCAGACCAAATGGAGAGCATTTGGGAAAGAATTCATCCGCCGCTAAGTAAATTTCATTATCCATGATAGGCTTTTGTCTTTAGTTTACTATGTTTATATGTTTCAAAGCATTCTACTTCTCAAGTATAAACGATGAGCGAAATTCGAGAATTTAAAAGATATAACCTAAAATTTAAAACTTTGACGAAGTCTGCCCATGGTGTATGGGCTGAAAAGGAGGGTTTGATCTTTATGGAAAAGAGTGAATCTGGTATCAGTACTTTTGGAGAAGTTGGTTTTGTCCCTGGCTTTAGTAAACATACCTTTAGTGATTTAATTGATGAGGCTAAAGTTTGGGTTTTGGGAGGTAGAATCGAGCGATATAAATTTATAAAACCCGCATTAAGTTGTTTGAAATCAGACTTATGGAATCATGATTTGAACCATCAAACCGAGGTTAAGTATGCAAAAATGTTCCATGATTTCGGTGAAATTCATGAACCTAACCAGACCATAAAGAAAAAGATAGGTTTAGAAGATGTAAAGATAGAGATAAAAAAAATTACTTCTTGGTTTGACAAAATGCCGGCCTCAACTCGTGTAAGGTTGGATGCGAACGAATCGCTCAATTACGATAAGTTGCTGAGATGGATGGATGCACTTTATGAAAATCCAAAACTCGATTTTATTGAACAGCCTTTATTTGGTATTCCCGACGATAAATTATTGAAATTGGTTGATGAGAATGATTTTCCGGTTGCCTTAGATGAATCTATTTTCGCGTTAGGTAATCCAAGCAAACTTTTAGATATGGGTTGGTCCGGCTTTTTTGTACTTAAACCCAGTCTTCTAGAGGATTGGGATGAAACGATCGATTTCATAAAGCACAACGCGAATAAGTCTGTAGTTTCTACAGTCTATGAAAGCCCATTTGGGTATGAGGCTCTTTCAAGAGTTTGCAGGTACTCTAATCTAGTATCCGGTGTAGATAGGTCAATTTTCTTTGGTAATGCTCTTGAAATTGAGTCTCATCATTCTGATCCTTTTCTGGTCCCAAGTGCTTCCATAGAAGAATTGGAAATACTTTGGGATAAATTTTAATATTATTTCGAAAATAGAAAATGAATTTCAGTTGTCTTGATTCTTTAAATCAATCCTCAAATCCTAGCCTTCATTATGCAATGAAAGTGCTTTCAATGTATGAGGATATTGGTTCTGTAGAGTTTTTAAAAGACGACCCCAAACTTTTGGGAGCCGATACAGTCAATAAAATAACGGTTCCGCAAAGTCGAATATTCCGAACGAGTGGTACTAGTGGGGTTCCACAAAAAGTTTATCATAATGAAGAAACAATTACTTTTGCAGTAGAAGCTCTTCTCGATCGAATAGGAAGAGAACATTACTCTTCTTTTTGCTGTTTACCACTGAACCATGTAGGAGGTTGGATGCAAGTTGAGCGTGCCTTTCGGACTGGAGGTTCGGTACTATTTGGCGACTATAAAGATCTTACTGAAGTGGATATGGTTGAAATCTTAAAGCAACGCTGGATTTCATTGGTACCAACTCAATTACATGTTCTTTTGAATTCAAGCATAGGTTTGAAGAATTTACGTTCTAGTATTGGAATATTTGTTGGAGGTGCAGAATTACCACCTGCTGTAGAAATGAAAGCAAGAGAAGCAGATATTCCACTTTGGCCATGCTATGGAATGACCGAGACTGCTGGAATGATTACAGCTTTGGATTCGGATAGTTTTCTTGATCATTGTTCCGGAGTGGGCACTTGTCTTTCCCATTCCAGAATCAAAATTGAGGAAGGTCGATTCAGTATTAAATCCAAAAGCCTATGCTACCGATTTGGAGAATCAAAAATATCCAAAAACGACTGGTATGAAACTCAAGATATAGGTACTTTTGAGGCTGATATCGGATACAGGATTACTGGGCGTACGGATCGGTGTATCATCACTGGTGGTGAAATAGTGAGCCCTCAAGCTGTTGAGAGTTTTCTTCGAGAAACTTCTCTTGTGACCGATTGCATGGTGGTGGGTGAAGAGGATAATCATTGGGGGCAACGAGTCACCGCCTTCATAATCCTTAAGTCCAATGCTAGAATTGATGATCTTAAGAAAATCGCTAGGAAAAGTTTAACTAGTATTGAATATCCAAAAGATTGGAAGGTTGTTGATGCAATTCCAATTTCAGAAATGGGAAAGCTGAAAGAATAGCCTAGATATGCTTTACGATTTCGTCAGCCAATCCATACTCAATTGCTTCTGAGGCATTGAGGTAAAAATCTCGATCTGTATCTTTTTGAATTTTTTCAAGCGGTTGACCCGATGTTCTGGCGAGAATACCATTCAATTCTTCTCTTAATTTTTCCATCTCTTGTGCTTGGATGTTTATGTCTACTGCGGTTGCCTGCATTCTTCCCGTAATAAGTGGTTGGTGGATTAAAACACGAGAATGGGGGTACAAAAACCTTTTTCCTTTTGTGGCACCGCAAAGCAAAATCGACCCCATACTTGCCGCCATTCCGGTCACCACGACTGCGATTGGAGAGCTTATTAATTGCATCGTATCAAAGATTGCCATCCCAGCAGTGATAGAACCTCCAGGGGAGTTAATATAAAAGGTTATATCTTTACCTGGGTTACTATTTTCTAAGTAAAGTAATTTTTCAGTAAGATCTCTTGCGGACCGATCGCTGACTTCTCCCCAAAGGAAAACTTTTCGACTTTCAAGGAAACTACTTTGAATTTGTTCCCCAACGGAATCACTTTTTTTATTTTTTTCTTCGCTCATTTTTAATATTAAATTTTCAGTTAAGCATTTGAATTCTTTCTGCATGCCGACCACCTTCGAATGCTGAAGACATCCATACATCAATCATATCCTTGGCAAGTTCTAGGGAAACTTGTCTTTGACCGATTGATATCACATTTGCATGATTATGTTCTTTCGCCAACTTAGCTGAATCAATAGACCAACAAAGAGCACATCTTACTCCCTTAACCTTATTTGCTGCCATTGCCTCTCCGTTACCACTTCCCCCTAGTACAATCCCAATATGGCAGGTGCCATCTGCAACAGCTTGAGCTGCTGGAGTAACAAAATTAGGATAATGGCAGGATTC
>CEWK01097819.1_pt1 | contig 14791 bp, 13 predicted proteins | sample 531431 | NCBI WGS metagenome assembly CEWK01 (sample SAMEA2623059, study PRJEB7988) | marine metagenome | isolation source: saline water (ENVO:00002010), including
ATTTTTAAGATTTTCCATTGAAATACTTCCATCATTTCCTAAAGAAACTTCTTTTATTAAGTAATATCTTAATTGATCTATTCCATAGTTTTTAATTATTTGAATAGGATCTAATATATTCCCTAAAGATTTTGACATTTTTTTTTCATCAGAAAGTATCCACCCATGTCCAAAAACTCTCTTAGGCAAGGGAAGATTTGCAGCTAGCAAAAAAGCTGGCCAATAAACTGCATGAAATCTTAAAATATCTTTCCCTATTATATGAATATCAGCCGGCCAAAAAGATTTGTACTTTTTGTCGTCAGTATTTGGAAAATTAATAGCACTTAAATAGTTTGTCAAAGCATCTAACCATACATAAATAATATGTTCTTTATTATCTGGCACTGGTATTCCCCAAGAGAAAGAAGTTCTGCTTATAGATAAATCCTTTAGTCCCTTCTCTACAAAACTTACTACTTCATTTCTTCTTGATTGGGGAAGAATAAATTCTTTATTCTTTTTATAATGCTCTAATAATTTATTTTGAAATGAAGATAATTTAAAAAAATAAGACTCCTCCTCCACCCATTCAACAACTGATCCTGATGACTTGGAAACTTTTTTCCCATTTTTTTCCTCAATTTCTTCATTATCATAAAAAGCTTCATCTGAAACAGAATACCAACCACTATATTTGTCTAGATATATGTCACCTGATTTTACAAGCCTTTTCCATATCTCTTTCACTGATCTAAAATGTCGTGGTTCAGTTGTTCTTATAAAATCATCATTTGATAAGTTTAATATTTTTGTTAATGAGCGAAAAGTTTCAGATATTTCATCACAAAATACTTTTGGTTCCTTATTATTTTTCTCAGCTTCTTTCTGAATTTTTTGACCGTGTTCATCTGTACCTGTTAGAAATAAAACATTATAACCTTCAATTCTTTTGAATCTTGCAAAGATGTCAGCAATTATACTTGAATATGCATGACCCATATGAGGTTTACCAGATGGATAATAAATTGGAGTAGTAATATAAAAATTTTTTTTCATTCAATTATATTAGTTTCTATTGAGTTTATTAATGTGGTTTGATTTAAATTATATAAAAAGAATTCGTTCAATTTTTTTATAATATAAGATCTTTTGTTTAAACTTTTACTTTTGGAATATTCATTAATATATTTAAAGTTTTTAAAATAATAATCCGTATAAAACATTAACAAATCTCTTAAAATATAGTTTTTATCTTTCTTAAATAATGTAATCAATTTATTTAAATTTTTTAAAAATGAATCATTTAAGTCAATTTCATTTTGACTTAGAATATGATTAAATTTCAAAAAATTGCCTGGTGATATATTTGCTAATTCTGGATTAAGTACCATTTTTTGATCATAAAGATCAATTAACTTTTGCATAATTTTTTTTTTTGCTTCTTCATCCAAAGAATATTTTATTTCAATACATCTTGATTTTAAAGTTTCTATTAGAGGTCTTGACTTATTATTTATCAGAATAAAAAAATTACTAATACCTGGTTCTTCTATGACCTTCAAAAGAGCATTTAAGCTGTTTCCATTAAATAAATCAACATCATCTAAAATTATGAATCTTTTATTCTGAATAATCGGTTTTTTTAATAAATTGGTTTTAAGTTTTCGGATTTCTTCAATTCTAACAGTTTTAAAGCTTTGGCCCTCTAAATAAATAATATTTGGAAAATAGTTATTAAAAAATTGATTGTCAAAATTAGTTTGAGAAACAAATGAATACTGTTTCGAGTCGTAATTTTCTGTGTCGTAAATATAATGCATAAAATGTGATACCAATGTAGATTTACCAATTCCTTTTTCACCTGTTAATAGTAAAACTTTTGGTAATTTATTTAATTTGTATAGATTTTTTAGAAAAATAAATTTTTGCTCGTAATAAAAAAGTTTGTTTGTTTTTCTTGAATAGAAGATTTCGGTTGAAGTCATTTTATTTTTAGATACTTTTTTACAATTTTAAATATTTTTTTTTCTAAAATGTTATTATTATGTGAAGAGTTTAATACAAAATAATTCTTTCTATTTTTTGATATTTTCAAAAATGAGGTTTGTACCTTATTGTAAAAGGCTTGGGAAAAATTATCATATCTATTTTTTGTTTTTCTTTTAAGTAATCTTTTTTTTGAGGATTGTGATGAAACCTTTAAAACAAAAGTTAAATCTGGCTTTAAACCATTTAGTATAGTTTTATGAATTTTATTAATAAAATCTAAATTTACTTTCTTTCCATAAACTTGATATGCTATTGTTGAGTCGATAAATCTATCACAAATTACTACATTTTTTTTTTTTAATGCAGGAATTAATTTATTTTTTACATGTTCATTTCTTGCTGCTAAATATAATAAAGTATCTGTATACTTATCAAATTTCTCACTATTAGATTTTTGAAAATAATCTTTCAGTATTAAATTTCGAATTAACTCTGCACTTTTGGTCCCGCCAGGCTCTCTTGTAAGTATAGTTGGAATATTTTTATTTTTTAATTGATTATATAGTTTTTTGCTTTGGTATGATTTTCCACATCCCTCTACTCCTTCGAAAACAATAAACAGAGGTTTCTTTTTATACATCACCCCAAATTAAATAATTTATAGATGTAAATAAGCTTTTAAAAAAATTTACTTTCTTAAGATCTTCAGCAGCAAATAATGGTAAGGTTTTTACAATTTCATCTTTTTTTGCGACAACTATTTCGGCAATTTTTTCTCCTTTTTGCACAGGTGCTATTATAGGGCCATCATATCTCAAGCTCACTTTTAGATTTCGAATATCCTTCTTATTTACAGTGATATTATAATCTTCTTTGGTTACAGCTTTTATTTTATCTTTTTTGCCAAGCCATGTGTTAAGTTCAAAAAAAGATTTGTCTTTTTCCGAAATTTCAAAAGTACTTGTATTTCGAAATCCCCAATTTAATAATTTTAAAGACTCTGAGCTTCTTAAGTTTTTTGTTTGAAAACCAGAAACAACTGCAATTAATCTTCTATCTTTTTTTTTCATTGAACTTGCTAAAGAATATTTTTCTACAGCAAGATACCCAGTTTTGACACCATCAACGCCAACATTTTTATAAAGAAGTGGATTTCGGTTTCCTTGTTTTATTGGATCACCTCCCGTTCTGTCCCAAGTGAAAGTTTTCTCTTTAAATAATTTATAATACTCTGGGTAGTAAGCAATTAGATGTTTAGACATGATCGCTATATCTCTTACAGTAGAAATATTTTCTGGATCATTAATTCCAGAAGAATTTGTAAAATTAGTAGAGGTCATCCCAATTTCATCTGCTTTCTCATTCATTATTTCTGCAAAATTTTCTTCTGACCCGGCTATTCCCTCAGCCAATGCTACGCATGCATCATTTCCTGATGCTATTATAATACCTTTCAACAAATCCTCCACTGATACTTGATCATTAATCATAATAAACATTGAAGAGTATCCACTTTGAGATAATCTCCATGCGTTTTCTGAAACTACAAACATATCATCTAATGAAAGTTTATTTTTTTTTAACAAATCAAATGCAATTATAGATGTCATAATTTTTGTCATCGACGCAGGATATATTTGTGCGTCAGGATCCATTTCATACAAAATTTCCTCAGAGTGATAATCAATTAAAATGCCAGTTCTTGCATTTAAATTAGGATTTGCCAAAGCAGAGAAAATTAAATTAATAAACAAAAGTGATATAGATAATATTTTAATCATTTTGATATATGTCTAAATCTTCAAAACCAAATTTTGTTAATAGAATGTAATCATTTTTCATAAAATTAATAGTGTTATATGGACCTGAGATTAAGTGACTTTCATTGCGGTTTTTTTTAACAACCAACAATTTATTCATATCATAAATTGGTACCTCTTTAATGATTCTTTTCTTTAAAAAATCAGCCGTCTTCTCAGAATAAAATATTCCTATCAAAATAAAAAATTTGTCTTTTTTGAAGTTTTCTTTGTTTTTTTTATATTTTGATATATTTGATATTTTTACTGATGTAACAGGTGCGTTTGATGAGATTTTTTTTTCTTCATTAAAAATCTTTGCTTTTTTTGCGACAAAAGATTTGTTTTTCTTTATTTCTAAAACTTCTACAAAAGGTAATTCTGGATCCAATTTCAATTTTTTTGAAACTTCTTTGGTAATCAAAATTTTATAAAAATTTGGGTATGTTGTTCTTTTTAAATTTTTTATAATAATTGATTCTTTCGTTTTAGGGTTAATAATTTTAATAAGTGAGTTTATTTTTAATGAACTATGAGATACTTGTAGTTTAGTATTATCAAGCTTACCTTTTATTAAATTGTTTGCATGGTCTACATCATTATAGATATAGGCGAATCCTTTTGAACTAATAGGAGATCTATTTGAAAATTTTGTAGAATTTGTTGTGCAAGAAAACATAAAAAAAATTATAATTATTAATTTAAATTTCATTTTTAAAATTTTCTTTTAAAGTACAAACAGCCAAAGCAAACCTTAAGGATCTATTCCAATTTAAGATCTTTTCATAATTTTCAAATACCAAGTATGCAGGTGAAAAAGTTTCAGACCCTGGTATTATATCTTTATCCGGAATTATAATGGCAACATTATGATTTTTAAAAATCTTTAAATTATCAAAATCAGATATATATTTTTTAAAATATTTTATTTTTTTTTTGTTTTTAATATTCCTTGCAGAAGAATTAAGAAATTTTTTTGGAATATTATCTTTCAAATTAATCTTCTTAAAACAAGGTTCATTTTTTTTCCAACCTATTTTTTTCAAATAATTTGCAGCTGATGCAAAAGAGTCTTCGGTATCTTTTAATTCTATTATCTTATTGTTATTAAAATCAATGGCATAATTTTTTATTGTCCTAGGCATAAATTGAAAATTTCCAAACGCACCAGCCCAGGATCCATATAAAATATTTTTATCTATAATCTTTTTATCAACTAAATTTAATAAAATTAGTAATTCTTTTGTAAAGAAATCACTTCTTCGTTTATCAAAGCTTAAGGTTGCCAAGGAGGAAATTATATCCATTTTTCCCAGATATTTTCCAAAATTTGTTTCTATACCCATTAATGCTAGTAATAATTCTTTTTCTACTTCAAATTCATTTTCAACTTTATCAATTATTTTTTTTTCTTTTTTATATAATTTTAAACCTGCTTTTAATTTTTTTTTTGATGTACGTTTTTTTATATATGTAAAAGTATCTTCATAAAATTCTGGTTGATATCTGTCGTACTCAATTACTTTTGGTAAAAACTTTGCACCCGACATAATATCATTCACTACTAGTTCTGAAATTCCTGCTTTGATAGCTTCTTTTTTAAAATTAGTTTTCCAAATATCAAAAGTTGTTTCAGAGCTGTAACTGTTAAATGTAATTGTTAAAGCAATCTTTAAAATTAGTATAAATACAATTATTTTAGACATTTTTTTAATTATCATATTTGTTATTTATTAACTAGCATAAGAAATATTTATACTTATTTATTGTTATTTGATTATTTTGATAGTAAGAAATGATGATTATTGATCAATGGAGAGGTGGCTGAGCGGTTGAAAGCACTGGTCTTGAAAACCAGCAACGGGGCAACTCGTTCGTGGGTTCGAATCCCACCCTCTCCGCCATTAGATTTTAAATTTTTTAAAAATTATCGAAATCTCATTTTTTTCAATACCATTATTTGAAATACCATTATTATAATAATCTAGAATTGTTTCATCATCATATTTTAAAAAAATCTCTAAAGCTTTTAGCTTGGTTTTATCAAAATTATCCATATTTTTTTTAACAAAGTTGCTTAATAAAATATCCATTTCTTTGGTTCCCCTATACGAAGCTCTGTATAAAAGTTTTTTTTTTAATATTTCTAATTTTTCAGACATAAACTTTTACTATATATATCAATTAATGAGCTTAATAAAAAAGGAATTTCTTTTTAAAGAAGTAGATAAATTGAAAGGAGTTGGTCCTAAACTTTCAAAATATCTTAAGAAAAGAAAAATTGAAAAAATTAAAGACTTAATATTAAATCTCCCATATTCTCAAACAGATAGATCAAAATTATCTAAATTAAATGAACTTGAAATGGGTAAAATAAATACAATTAAAGTAAAGGTAAAGAAATTGAACTTTCCAAGATTGAGAAATTTACCAAACACAATCAATTGTGAAGATGAAACAGGAAAAGTGGAGATTGTGTATTTTAATAGTAGAGAGGGTTATCTCAGAAAAATTTTTCCAATAAACGAGTGGATTGTAGTCAGTGGTAAAGTAAATTTTTTTAGAAATAAGTATCAGATTACAAATCCTGATTACGTCACTAATATAAAAAATCAAGATCTAATTCTTCAAAATATTCCAAAATATTCTCTCACGAAGGGTATAAATGAAAAAAAATACAGGTTAATAAGTGAACAAATTATGAAAAAATTGCCTAAGATCAATGATTGGTTAAACGAAACTTTTTTAAAAGATAATAGGCTCTTGAACTGGAATCAATCAATAGAGAGGCTTCATAATTCAGAGGAAGGAAAAAATTCTCAATCTTTAAGTTTCAGGAGAATAGTTTTTGACGAAATATGTGCAAATTTTATAACGTTATCAGAAAATAGAAAAAGGATAAAAAAAGAGAAGAAAAGAAAAATATTTAAAGAAAAATTATCAAATTTATTTATGAGTCAATTACCTTTTAAACTTACTAAAGGTCAAATCAATGCACTTCAAGAATTAAACTTAGATCTCAAAAGTAAAGAAAGAATGTTTAGAATCTTACAAGGTGATGTTGGATCTGGAAAAACTATAATATCATTATTATCAATTGCTAATGTAATTGAGGGAAAATATCAATGCGCACTAATGGGTCCTACTGAAATTTTAGCTTTTCAACATTTTAAATTAGCAAAAGATTTGTTTAAGAATACCAAAATTAGAGTTGAGTTTATTACTGGAAAAACTGAGTATAAAAAAAAAAAAATAATCTTAAAAGATTTAGAAAAAGGGAAAATTGATTTAATAATAGGCACTCATTCTTTATTTCAAAAAAAAATTTTATTTAAAAATTTAGGATATATCGTAATTGATGAGCAACATAAATTTGGTGTAAAACAAAGAGCCGATCTTGCAAAAAAAGGAGGGGAAAATTGTGATGTGTTATTAATGTCTGCAACACCTATTCCGAGAACCATGATGATGTCTTTATATGGTGATATGGATGTTTCAAAGATAACAGAAAAACCCTCAATTAGAAAAGAAGTAATAACATTAAGTAAACCTGAAAATAAAATTAATGAACTTTGGACTTATTTAAAAAAACAAATAATTGAAAAAAATCAAATTTTTTGGGTTTGCCCTTTAATAGAAGAATCAAAAATTTTAAGTTATTCATCAGTAAAAAAAAAATTTGATATAATTAATAAAAAGTTTCCAGGTTGTGTTGGATTAATTCATGGGTCTTTAACAAAAGATGAAAAAGAGATCATATTAGAGAAATTTTTGCAAAAAAAATTGTTAATTCTAGTATCTACAACTGTTATTGAAGTCGGAATAGATTTTCCTAATGCTAATGTAATTATTATTGAAAATGCAGATAAATTCGGTTTAGCTCAACTCCATCAATTAAGAGGAAGAGTCGGAAGAGGCAGTAAGCAAGCTACTTGTATATTATTATTTAAAAACAACTTAAGTAAAAATGCTATAAAAAGAATTAAAATTTTGAAAAAATCTAATGATGGTTTTTTTATTGCAGAAGAAGATTTAAAATTAAGAGGTTTTGGAGATTTAACAGGCTATCAACAAAGTGGAATAAAGAATTTTAGGTTTGCTGATCCTATTTTGCACAAAGATTTATTTGAATTAGCCGAAAAATATATTAAAGATAATGTTTCTAATATAAATCAAAAAAAATATAGTTTTTTACTAAAATTATTTGATAAAGCTGAAATAATAAATGTTAAGGAATTTTAATTTAAATTAGTAGTTCCTGCAGAAACAATAAACTTCGATGCTTGCTCGAATGTAACATCTAAGTAAATTAAATCTTTTTTTGGGATCATGAGTAAAAAACCGCTTGTGGGATTTGGAGTTGTGGGAACAAACACATTTACTAAATCCTCTTTTACTTTGTTTTTGATAATTCCTTCATTTTCTTTTGTAGCGAAGCCAACGGCCCAAATACCTTTTCTTGGATATTCTAATAAAACAACACTTTTTTGATTATTATCAGATTTAGTAAAAGTTTCTGTCATTTGAACTATTGCAGAATAAATAGTTCTCAAGATTGGAATACGTTTTAAAACATTATTAAATATTTCAAAAAATTTTTTTCCCAGAAAAGAGAGAGATAGCCATCCAATGAAAGTAATAAATAAAAGTGCAATAAGAATTTCGACTCCAGGAATGTTAAATGGCAGATAATTATTAGGATTTAGCTCTTTTGGAATAATCTTACCTGATACTCTTATAAAAAATAAAGTTAAATATAATGTTATACCTATAGGTATTAAGACTACAATACCTGCTAAGAAATAATTTCTTATTTTTGAAAATAACGATCTTTTTATGTTTTTTTCAGACATTTTAAGAATAACTTGAATAAATAATAAAGACTATTATCATTATAAAAATTGCAATTAATAATTTATTATTTAAAATCATGAGTCAATAAATGTATAACATAAATAGAAGAAAATTTCTTGGCTTAATTAGTTGCACTTGTTGCTCTATAATCTTACCCTCTTGTTCAACGGTACCAATTACAGACAGAAAGCAACTAAGTATAATTCCGGAAGCAAGGATTAATCAACAAGCAGCTGCAGCTTATGAAAATTTTAGAAAAAAAAATAAGCTAATTACTTCAGGCTCAATACTCAAGGAAATTAAAGAAATAGGAAAAAAAATGGAAACTTCAGTAAGTGCTTTTTTTATTAATCAGGGAAAAAATGATCCAACAAGTAATTTTGATTGGGATTATATATTAGTTGATAATGATAAAGTTGTTAATGCATGGTGCATGCCTGGAGGAAAAATTGCAGTTTATACGGGTTTGTTGAAAGTGACTAAAAACACAGACGCACTCTCGATAGTAATGGGTCATGAAATAGCTCATGCTGTTGCAAGGCACTCTGTTGAAAGAATGAGTCACGCAATGACAATTAATATAGGTTCCTCTGTTGCAGATATTTTTTTAGGTGGCGCAATTAGTAAAACTAGAAATACGGTTGGTCAGAATACTGGGTTAGATATATTTAAATTGGGCATCATGAATCCTTTTGGTAGAAAACAAGAAACTGAAGCTGATTATTTAGGTTTAATTTTTTCCTCTCTCTCTGGTTTTGACATTAGAGAGTCAGTCAATCTTTGGAGAAGAATGGCAGAAAAAAATAAAGGTAAAGAACCTCCCGCCTTTTTAAGCACCCATCCAAGTAGTGCAAAACGAATAGAAAATTTGAGCAACTGGATTAGTGAGGTTATTATTAAATATCCTCCAATGAAGTTGTAAAGAAGACATTTAAAGTAGCTACAACCACAAAAATTGATTTGTGGTGAGCCCTGATGGACTCGAACCATCGACACCCTCCTTAAAAGGGAGGTGCTCTACCAACTGAGCTAAGGGCCCTTTGAACGATCTTTTATATACTTATTAATGAAAATTCAAATATTTAATCAAAAAAATTTATGTATTTTTTATAAAAATTATTAAAATTGCCTCTTTTAATCTGCGATCTAATTTCGCGCATAAATTGTTGATAAAAATATACATTGTGAAGAGAAATAAGCATCGATGCTAACATTTCATCTGATTTGATCAAGTGGTGTAAGTAACTTTTGGAATACTTATTCAAATTTCTAATATTAAAATTCATATCAAGTGGAGCTTCGTCAATTTTAAACTTAGAATTTTTCAGATTAAGCTTGCCCTGCCATGTAAAAGCTAGCCCTGTTCTTCCAGATCTTGTTGGCATAACACAGTCAAACATATCTATGCCCTCTTTTATTGCCCCTAAGATATCTGAAGGAGTTCCAACCCCCATCAAATACCTTGGTTTATCTTTAGGCAAAAATTCAACAGTTTGATTTAATATATCAAACATATCTAGTTGCTTTTCACCAACTGCTAATCCACCCATAGCGTATCCATCAAAACCTATTTCTTTTAACCTTTCTAAACTCTCAATCCTTAAATCTTTATAAAGACCACCTTGAACTATACCGAAAAGACCTTTAAATTTGTTGTTTCCAAATTCAATTTTACATCTTCTTGCCCAATTAGTAGATATATCGATAGCCTTTGACAAAATTTTTTTATCTCTTGTTAATTTCGGACACTCATCAAGCACCATTATAATATCTGAATTAATAACTTTTTGTACTTGAATACTTTTTTCTGGACTTAAAATAATTTTTTTACCGTCTAAGTGAGACTTGAAAATTGCTCCCATTTTAATATCAATCTTATTTAGTTTCGAAAGTGACATAATCTGATAACCTCCAGAATCAGTCAGTATAGGTTTTTTCCAATTCATAAAATTATGCAAGCCTCCAAATTTTTTTAAAATTTCAATTCCAGGTCTTAATAATAAATGATAAGTATTACCTAAAATTATTTGTGTTCCGGTTTTTAAAATATCATCTAAAAAAATTCCTTTAATTGTGCCTTGTGTTCCTACTGGCATAAAAGCTGGGGTATCAATAATGCCTCTATGTGTATGAATTTTACCTAATCTAGCTCTACCATCTTGAGTTATGAGCTCAAAAGAAAATTTTTTCTTTACCATTAAAACTATTTTGATTTTAGCGAAATGATTTTATCTGGATTTTGAACAGCACCGGTGTTAGGATTTCCCTTTTTTATTTTATCAACATATTCCATTCCTTTGGTCACTTTTCCAAAAACAGAATACTGTCTATCTAAATGGGGAGCAGCATCATAACAAATAAAAAATTGGCTATTGGCACTATTTGGATCAGTTGATCTTGCAGCTGAAAGTGTTCCCCTCACGTGAGGGATATCTGTAAATTCTGCTTTTAAATTAGGTAAATCTGAACCTCCTGTTCCAGCTAATGATAAATTAAAGTTAGAATTTTTAGAATTTCCAAATTTAACATCTCCAGTTTGTGCCATAAATCCATCTATAACTCTATGAAAAACTACACCATCATACTTGCCACTATCAGCTAATTCTTTAAATCTTTTCACATGGTTGGGTGCTTTATCTGGATAAAGTTCTATTTCAACTTCTCCGTATGTTAATTTCAAAATCATCAAATTGCTTGCCATAAGATTTGTATTAATTAAACTAAATAATAAAATAAATAAATAAGCAAATTTTCTCATTAAACTTTATTTTTAAGTACTTTGACAACATGTTTCGTTACAAATCTATCAATATTTCCGCCTAAATGAGCAATTTCTTTTACAAATTTCGAGGAAATAATTTGATTCTCTACATCTGACATTAAAAACATTGTTTCAATTTGGTTATTTAATTTTTTATTCATACCAGCTAACTGAAATTCATATTCAAAATCTGAAACAGCGCGTAAACCCCTAATTATTGCTGAAGCTTTATACCTTTTACATAAATCAATCGTTAAGTTGTCGAAAGAAATTACTTTAATCTTATTCTTATTAAATTTCAGATCATTAAATAGAGATTTGTTAATTATATCTATTCTTTCTTCTAGTGAAAAAAAATAATTTTTATCGGTATTATCTGTAGTAGCAACAATTAGCTTATTAAAAATTTTTAAAGACTTTCTAATAACGTCAATATGCCCATATGTAATAGGATCAAATGTTCCGGGGTATACAGCAATTTTCATTATTGTATATTATCTTCAATTTTAATTACAGAAACAACTTTTTCATTTCCAGATAATTTTTTAATCCTTACACCTTGAGTATTACGACCTGCAATTCTAATTTCTTTTACGGCACACCGCATTATGCTCCCTTTATCAGTAGATAAAAGTATCTCATCAGTTTCTTTGACTATCAGAGAGGATGCAATATTTCCATTTCTTGGTGAATTGATTATTCCAATAATACCTTTTCCACCTCTATTTGTTACCCTGTAATCGAGGTAGGACGATCTTTTGCCATATCCATTTTCAGAAACAGAGAGAATAAATCTATCTATACCTGTTTTAATTTTCTTGTTGTTAGTTAAAATTTTTGAGTCAACTTTTGTATTATCTAGAATTGATAAAGAAATCACTCTATCCTTCTCATTTAATTGCATTCCTTTAATGCCTTTTGATGACCTCCCTTTAAATAATCTCAGTTTTTTTGCTTTAAACCTAATACATTTACCAAATTGAGTGCTTAATAAAATGTCCTGGTCATCTTTACAAATCTTTACTCCAATAATTTTATCGTCTTGGTCTAATTTCATCGCAATCTTACCACTATTATTTATATTTATAAAATCTTCTAATGTATTTTTTCTTACATTACCTTTCGATGTTGCAAATATTACCATTAAATTTTTCCATTCTTCCTCATCTTCTGGTAATGGCATTATAGAACTAATTGAATGATGGCTTTTTAAGGGTAAAATATTAAAAATTGATTTACCTTTAGAGGCAGCTGTCCCTTCAGGTATTTTATGGGCCTTAATTTTATAAACGAGACCCTGGGTAGAAAAAAATAAGACTGGAGTATGGGTATTCGCTGTAAAAATTTGTACTACAAAATCATCCTCTCTTGTCGAGATACCTGTTTTACCTTTGCCACCTCTTTTTTGCGCTTTAAGTGAGCTTAATGGACCTCTTTTAATATAGCCTTGATTAGTAATATTAATAACAACAGACTCTTTTTGTATAGTCTCCTCAATATTATAATTTAATACTGCGTCGATAATTTTTGTTTTTCTTGGTGCAGAGAATTTATCTTTAATTTTCTCAAGTTCGTTTATAATTAATTCATAAAGGTTTTTTTTTGAATTTAAAATCTTATTATATTCAATAATTAATTTTGAGAGATTTGATATCTCCAACTCTATCTCTCCAATACCGTACGCAGTTAATTTTTGTAATTTAAGATCAAGAATTGCATTGACCTGATTAATAGAAAGTTGATAACTAGAAACGTTTTTTTTCTTTTCGATTAAATTTATTGTTTTAATACTTTTTTTAATTTTCCATTTTTTATGTAAAAGATTTTTTTTAGCGGCATCTCCGTCTTTTGAGCCTTTGATTATTTTTATAACCTCATCAATATTTTCAACTGAAACTGCCAAACCAATAAGTATATGAGCTCTCTCTTCAGCTTTTTTTAAATCGTATTTTACTCTTTTTATTACTGTGCTTTCTCTGAACTTTAAGAACTCTGATATAAACTCTTTTAAATTTAAAATTTTTGGTTTATTGTTTACGATTGCAAGCGTGTTGAAACCAAAAGAGCTCTCAATGTTCGTCAATTTATATAATTGCCTTCTAACTGTTTCTGGCTCAACTCCTTTTCTTAACTCAATAACAACTCTAATCCCTTCCCTATTTGACTCATCTCTAAGATCTCTTATCCCTTCAATTTTCTTATCTCTTACTAACTGAGCAATTTTTTCGATCAACACAGATTTATTAACTTGATATGGAATAGATTTAATAATTAAGATTTCTCTACCACCTTTTTTTTCTTCAAATTCAATTTCCCCTCTTATTTTAAAAGAACCTCTACCTTTATTATAACCTTGTTTAATAATATCTTTTCCAATTATGACTCCACCTGTTGGAAAATCTGGTCCAGGCACAAATTTCATTAATTGACTTATTGTGATATCTTTGTTGTTAATTAAAGCAACTGTTGCGTCAATAATTTCACCCAGATTATGCGGAGGAATACTAGTTGCCATTCCTACCGCTATGCCACCTGCTCCATTAACTAAAATATTTGGATATTGAGATGGCAAAACTTCAGGTTCTTTTTCTGTTTCATCATAATTGCTACGAAAATTGACAGTATTCTTTTCTAAATCTTCTGTTAAGAATTGCGCTATTCTGCCTAATTTTGTTTCTGTATATCTCATTGCAGCGGGCGGATCTCCATCTATTGATCCAAAATTTCCTTGCCCGGATATTAACGGTACACTCATTGAAAAATCTTGAACTAATCTTACTAAAGCATCATATACAGACTGATCTCCATGAGGATGATATTTACCAATAACATCTCCAACAATTCTTGCAGATTTTCTAAATGGTTTAGACCAATCATATCCACCTTTGTACATAGCATAAATTATTCTCCTGTGTACTGGTTTTAAACCATCTCTTACATCTGGAAGTGCTCTACTCACTATTACACTCATGGCATATGATAAGTAAGATGAGCTCATCTCATCCTGTACAAAAATAGGTTTAAATATTTTATTATTTTCTAGATTATTTTTTTCCATTAAAATCTAAAAAGGAATTTCATCATCCAAATCAGAGTTATCCTGATTTAAATTATCGTTTGGAAGAGAGCTTTTATTTTCTGTTACTAAATTTGAATTATTAGAATTATTTCTGTTATCAAGCATTGTTAAACTGGAGTTATAACCCTGCAATAATATTTCTGTTGAATACTTATCTTGACCAGTAGATTCATCCTTCCATTTTCTGGTGCTCAGTTGTCCCTCAATATAAACATTTGCTCCCTTTTTTACGTATTGTTGAACCACGTTTACTAATCCCTCATTGAATATTACCACTCTGTGCCACTCGGTTTTTTCTTTTCGCTCTCCACTAGATTTATCTTTCCA
>CEWK01132458.1_pt1 | contig 14748 bp, 19 predicted proteins | sample 531431 | NCBI WGS metagenome assembly CEWK01 (sample SAMEA2623059, study PRJEB7988) | marine metagenome | isolation source: saline water (ENVO:00002010), including
TTGTCGTTCATCCTGCTAGTATCGTAAGCAGCTCTGTAACAATCAGACAATGACTGCTGCCCCTCAGCAACGAGCTGGGCAAACTGCTCTTGCTTTGGTGTCAGTTTGTAGCGTTTGCCGTCACCAGCTTTGGTCATCTCTGACCTGTCACCGCCACCACCTGCAAGACTGTTCAACAAGTTTGGTGTCTGTTCAATAAGCTTTGCCTCATACTGATACGCTTCGTCCTCATCGCTAAACCGCTTCAGTATATTTACAATGACCTCTTCCCCTGCATCGATAACCTCACGCACACGTCTAGCCTTTGGGCTAGCGTCAGTGTCTCTGATATCAAGTCGATGAGTGTGTGCATATCCTCTGGACGCTGTGCCTTTGCCAACGTAAAAGACCTGCAAGTCACGGGGGTCGGTCAATGTGTATACATAAAATTTTTGTACTGCCATGCGACTAGACTAATCTATTTGTTTCATTTTGTCTATTAGATATAAACAAAGTAGCGCAGCTTCGGCAATCCCATCATTTGCTTTGACGTTCCAAATATCTTTTCTGCCAAACTTTAACTTAGCCATATCCAGACTGGCTTGCTTTTCTGCTGTCAGTCCCATTGCCTTTTTCCATGTCGCTGGCGTTACATACTCAATGCGTTCAGCTACCTGTTGTATGACAGCCTCAACAGCTCCGTAGCTCCGTCCAAACTGAAAGCTACTACTGACACCCTGCCTTGGCATTGCATGGACCTGTTCAATAATAGCTATGTCAATCTTTACCTCTTCCAGCTCTTGCAATATAGCAACCGTATCAATCATTTTCTTTTTACGGACGTGTAACACAGGCATTCTAAACGCTTTAACTATCTTACCCAATTGACCATAAGCTTTTACAACTGCAATTCCACCAGCTTGTCCCGGGTCTACGCCAATCACAAACATGACCAGCCCCAGAGGGGACTACGTCCCTCATCGCTAGTCCCCTTTAGGGGGAACAAGTTCATCAAGTTTCTAACCATTGTGTTTCCTTACCTTTCTCTACTTGATAACAACTTGAGCATCAACTTGAGCGCTCAAGTTTACTATCGTTGCTACATATGACTTTCACGTTGCTCAAGTTACAAACTTGCTCTCAACTTGAGCAATGATAAAAGTCCACCTGCCGTTAGTCTTCTTGTTATTGTCCAAGACTAACTGCACTGTACCCCCGGACCAATGCACAGGCTCTTCATACATCATGTGCAATTTCTCAGCGTCCCGGGTAAACATCCTGTCACCAGTCACCGTCCAGATATCTACGTCCTTCATCTTGTCATGTATCTCAGACAGCTTAGTAAACGAACCGTAGCCCAGCTTATCGCCAAGCCGCTCTGCCAGCTCAGATGCAAACAGCTTATCGATTGCACCGTCCAACAAAACATTGGCAGCAGTTTGCTCATCGGTCAGCTCACATACTCCGATAGCACTACCTTCGCCCTCTTCCATTTCCTGACCCACCAATTGATACATGACTGGTGGTAATGGCTCACCCTCTCTGATTTTGCCTGTGTCCAATACAACGTATCGTGATAAACCAAGCTCAAGTTTCTTTTGCTTCCATGCTTTGCGTTGTTCAGAATTGCGTGGCATCCAATGGCTAAGAGTGTAACCACAATCAAGAGCAGAATAAATTGCACCAGAACCACGCCAAGCACTAGCGTCACCCCTGTACCAATCATCGTCCTTGTTCCTGTCTTTCGGTGTGTGGTGTGCATGGATAACAGCAGCTCCAGTCATAGACGATATTAAAATAAATGCTTTGGTCAACATACCTGCACTGACTGCGCTGTTCTCATCGACAGCTTCAGACAATGTTATGTAAGGGTCTAGGATAATAATCGCTGCGTCAACACGCCGGGCTTGGGCAACAATAGAGGCTATACTTTTCTGGTCCAGCTCAGGTGTACCTATCTCATTCAGAGCTATCAGCCTTGCCGTTCCTTTGTCCTTGCCACGCACTACAATGTCTGCACTCTTCTTGTCATCGTGTTGCAGCATGACTGCTTTTAATCGCCGTTTGATATCGTCAGCACGTTCTTCGTTGGCAATCCACAAAGTCGGATGAGCCGTGTCTATTGGCGGTAGACCCATCCGCTTCGTGTTACCAACGGAGAGCGAGACAGCCAGAGCAGCTAGCCATCTCGTCTTCCCTACATTCGATGTACCGCCTAAAGACACTGTCGAACATCGGGGAACCATGCCGGGTATCACCCAGTCAATCGGTTGTAACCTTTCTTGACGTAAGCCCTGAGCATTCATTACCTGATACTCATCATCTACAAGAGCTTCAGCAACGTGGGCTTCAATGTCGTCTATCGTAGTTTCACGTTGCACTCCTATCGGGCGTTGGGGTGCGTCCTTAAAAAATGCCTCGCCATCGCCTGTAATTTTATCAACTGCAATCTGTGGTACTTGCAGCTCTACTTTTCTGTTTGCACTTTCGACAAGGTCATCAATCTTGTTAAACCTGTCGAGCCAATCATCATGCCGCCTGTGTCCTGTCTTTCTTGCCAGTGATGTCAGCATAATGTTCTTCAGTATTGCAACCTGCTCTGCCTTGCTAAAACTGGACCCATCATCATTACGTCTAGTCGGTAGCCGATAAGACAGTGTACGCAGCGCTGGGTACAGGTCAGTGGCTGATGCTATGCGACTGATAAGGTCATCGTCTGTAGCCTCGTTAAAACTCGATGTAGGCAATGCACCATTTGTGTAAGGTTTATTGTTGTTCAGCACACTGATGGGAAACTCAAGCACCTTGTTATGCTTGTGGACCTCGTAACCTTTTGTCGGTGGAAAGCATATGTAACCAGAGCCATTGGCTTTGATATCCACACCGTCACGCAATGTAGCCGGGAAACGATAACCATTACCGGGATGCTTAAATATAAAATGCAAACCGCCAGACCGTGTCTTGTGGACTAACGTGCCATGCAGCCAGTCTTGTTGTTTAACCCAGTCAAGCAGCTCAGGGTTCTTGTATGTGTCTACGTCAACACACAACAACCCGGACATCTCGCCCATGGGTACAGCAATCTCTTTTGCCAGCTTATGGCTAAATAATTTTTTAATCTCTCTTTTGTTTTGTGTGGCTACTTTGTAACCACCTTCCCCACGTCCTACGCCCAGCTCAGCATTTGACCAGCAAGGTTTTTTATTGTTCGTGGGAAATACGGGATACTGTCTTGCGACTAGCTCCGCATCTAGTACGATGTCTTTGCTCATAGATTTTTCTCCGTTGTTTGTACCGCTCGTAATATTCACGGTTGTTCATCTGCAACAGAGGTATCTTGATTTCCCATACAGCATCAACATCCAGACCACTGCCGTCACCCTTATAACATTGCTGCTGCTCAGGTGGTAACTTGGCAATCATGGATAGCCGCTGTTCTTTTTTGTCAGGCAAAAATAGTTTCAGAAAATTCATCGTAGCTCCTCTCCGTTGCATTTGTACGAGACTATAGGAAAAAATAATTAAGTCAAACACTGATTAAATTACTATCAGTGCTTGATAATTATGAAATAATGCTTATATTAATAGTGTAAGCAATTAATCAACGGAGAAAATAATGATTTATGAAGTTCTACAAAACGTGAAGCCAGAGACAAAAGGCACTAGCGATTACTTTGCGGCTACCTTTGACGGTTGCCTCGACAAAGACTTTTTCTTTTTTAACTACGGTGTTGTTTGTGAGATTGAAGCTGACAGCATCGATGATGTTTTTCGGATTGGCAACATTGGTCCAGAAGAAAACATCAAGCGCATTGCAGACCGTATGCACAGCATTTCTGTTGGTGACGTTATCCGGGTCAAGGGTGACTTAGCCAGCAGCGTTGTGGTCGCAAGCTTTGGGTTTAACAAAATTGGAGAGGTGGCGTAAGCCACCCCTCTTTTCCTATTAACTACCAACGGAGAAAAATATGACCGATTTAATTGTATCATCAGTACGCCCCTTCAAGGTTCGTCCTGTTAATCATGGGTCCACCAAGCGTGATAAGAACCGCTACTGTGGTCCTGCTGTCCTGTCTATCATGTCAGGCATTACTACTGGTCAGGCTTCACGTCTGATACGTCACCTTCATCCATATGTTCATGCTGTCCGGGGTACAAGCTCTGGTCAGATATCTAGAGCATTCGATGCCTTGGATATTGGTATGTATAAAATTGCCTACCGCAATGCTGAAGGTCGTAACCCTACGCTTGCTGGTTGGCTGAAGCAGACTGTCGAGGAACGTACACCGGGCAGGGTGTTTCTCATTGTAGCTGGTAACCATTGGCAGATTGTCACTGGCAGACGTTACGTCTGTGGCATTGTCAAAGAGCTGGTCAGCATCAAAGACAAACGGGTCAAGCGCCGTGCCAGAGTGACTGAAGTGTACGAGCTGGAACCAAGGCAGCCTGATGGTAAGGTGCGTGTGCCATCTCATTTGATACAGCCGCCTCAGTCACGCAACAGCCACCATGCTTATAACCGGGTCAAAAACAAAAAAGCCAAGTACGTTAACCTTGGTTTGGACTATGACCTTGACCGCACTGGTTATGGCAACGAGACACAGAAGTGGGTGTACTGTGATGACGATTGGGAAAGTTTTATTCATCATTGCCACAGCACTAAAGACCACCCAGCGCATGATGATGCCTACGAGCTGTCTGATGGTCGTTGTTGTTACGACTGGTCAGAGGTGGATGATGTCATGGAGAGCATGATTAAGTTCGCCAGCAAGTGGTACGCCCACAAAACTGAATGGGAGCAAAACCAGTAAGAACCGGGGGGCAGCAGCCCCCCAAATCTTTTTGCTTGCATCAGACACTGAAATAAATATACTGACGATAACAACGGAGAATTGAATACATGAAAAACTTATTACCACATCAAATCGCAGATGCCGATTTCCTAGCATCTAAATCTTTCGCAGGTAACTTTAGTGGCATGGGGTCTGGTAAGACCTTGTCTGCAATTGCTGCTATGCAGAAGGTACACCCCTTGGTCAACACGCAGACCGGGGTAACATCAATCAACATTATTATAGCGCCGCCGATAGCATTAGCTATGTGGGCTGCTGAATTACAAGAGGCAGGTTTTATATCTTGCATTTTGCGTACAGCAAAAAAGAAACCAGAGCCAGCCGCTAGCGTGTTGCTTATGTCTTATGACATTGCAACTAAACGTGCTGCTGAGTTTGATAACGTCAACGTCTTGATATGTGATGAGAGCCATGCGCTTAAATCTGTAAAGGCAAAGCGCACCAAAGCTATTTTAGGTAAAGGTGGTTTATGTGAGAGAGCTGCACATAGCTGGATGCTGACAGGTACACCAGTCACAAGATGGAACGATGACCTGTTCCCTTTCCTATGTCGTGCTGGGTTCGATACTCTCAAGGATGACATTGGTGGTATGAGCATGGAAAAATTTCAGCTTAAATATTGTATCACTCAAAAGCGTACTTTCCCGGGAGCTAGGTTCCCTACCAAGATGGTAGTCGGGTCACGCAATACTGACCAGCTCAACGAAATGATATTCGATGGTATGGCTGTCAGACATGAGCTGGCTGACGTGTGGAAAAATATGCCGCCACTGACGCACAACAGATTACATATTGAATTGAGTAAATCGTCTGAGCTGAAAGAGGTGTTAGACTTTTTAGACAATACAGCAATGCGTGATATTGAAGAGGCAATGCGTAAACAGGATGAGAGCATTAGCTCTGCTAGACGTATCATTGGTCTTGCCAAAGTCGATGCCGCTGCTGATGAAATCATCGAAAGAGTAAATGCCGGGAACCATCCGATATTGGTAGGTGCATGGCACAGGCAAGTTATCGATGGTCTTGTCGAGGCTATCTCTGACGCAGGTATATCTGTTTCGTCATTGGATGGTCGTACCAGCGCTAAATGGAAAGACGTACTGACCCAAGAGTTTAACGACAAACAGCTCAAGGTTTTAGTAGGTCAGATATCTGCCATGGGTGTAAGCCTCAACCTACAGCGTGGCAGCTCACATATAATTGTTGTTGAGGAAGATTGGTCACCATCAATCATGGACCAGTTTTATGCAAGGCTGCATCGTATGGGTCAGCAGCATGGGGTCCATGTCGATACGTTTATAGCTGAAACAAAGTTAGACCGGGCTGTCGAAAGAATTAATAAAGCCAAGCGTCAACACCATGGCAAACTATTGGAGACAGACTAATGATAACTAATAAAGATTTTATAAAAGAGCAGGTAGACTTTGGACGTACTGCAATTGAGAACAGACACGTCTGGGATGTAGACCGTTCTAAATACATGAATGCGTCTGAGGCTGATAGCTGCATCAGACGGCAGTGGTATGACAAACGTGATACACCAAAAGATGCTATCGATTGGGGTTACGCAAGACGTGGTTCTCATGGCGAAAAATATATAGTCGAGAGCTTGAGGGCATCTAACCTGCCGTTAGAGTTTGCGGGCGAAGACCAGAAATCATTTGCAGACAGAGAGACCATGATATCAGCTACGCCTGATGGCGTGGCGCTGCTGGATGATGAGCGTTACCAGTTTGAGTTTAAGACTATTGACCCCCGGACTAACCGGGACAAGCTGCCAAGGTCTAACCATGTAACGCAGCTACGTCTTGGTATGGCGCTGTTAAATAAATTGTATTACCGCAAGAAGCCAATCAAAGCAGGTGTATTGGTTTATATGGATGCTAGCAACTACAACGATATTACGCAGCATATTATTACACCTGAGCCAAAAATTCTTGAGCGATATGCACAACGGGCTAAGAGCATACTGAAGATACGTTCTGCTGATACGCTGGACCGTGAAGGTAAAGCGACAGGTGAATGTAAGCTGTGTCCGTTTAAGCAGGTATGCGGAGTAGACTTTGCACCCCGTCCAACACAACAGTCCCGGGGCAACAGAGGCTCTGCGTTAGATACCTTTGTACAAAATTATCAGACTGCGAAAGATGCTGAGGATTTAGCTAAGCAGCAAAAGTCAGCAGCAGGTGAAGCTATTAAACAAGAGCTTATTAACCGCAGCACAACCAGTTTAATTGTCGGACCTTATCAGATTGAGGTGAAGACAGTTAAAGGTCGGCGTTCTTTAAATAAGAAGCTGGTCCAACAGGCAGGTATTGACCTGTCACCGTTTGAAACTGAAGGCGCACCTAGTGAACGTCTTGAGGTCAAGCGAATAGCAACGTAGCAATGTAAAGGAGTAAATTATGAGTAAATCATTAGCTGCATTTGTACAGACTTCAGAGCTGCCAGCTCTGTCGGAAAATCAAATCTCAGATGCCCTGTCTGAGGTTACTGGGGACAGTGTACAGTCCAATGTCCAGTATATGTCTTTCTCAGGTAAGACTGGGAATTACGCAATGGGGCGTGACCGGGATGAGCCGGGTGAGGAGCTGTTCATTGTCGAACCGCAATCAGTCGTAGAGGGCTGGGTATGCTGGAAAGGTCAGCGTCCAGTCGATAGGATTGAGTGGTCCGTCTATGAAAGGGCAAAGGCTAAAGTAGACCAAGAGCAATTGCCTGACCACAGTCCGTACCGGGAAAGTGCTGGTGAGGGCTGGAACCGTCTATTAGGTTTTGGTTCAGTCGGCACTGAGAGTGATGACGTACACGTTAAGTTTACGACTACATCAACATCAGGTAGGAATGCAGTACAGGATTTGCTGTCAGCAATTTCTGATAGAGCTGCTTCTGGTGAGCCACACATTCCTGTAATCGAATACTCTCAAGAACAGTTTGAAGCTCAAGAGCAGAAAAACTGGAAGCCCAAGTTTGAAATTAAAGCTTGGATTGAGAGAGCGTCAGGTGAGGCTTTCATGGATGGCAAGCTGTCGATAGATGACTTGCTGGCTGGTAAGAAGCCAAAGAAAAACGGCAAACGTAAGTAGCCAGAAAGAATTAACCCCGGTTGCTTTCGCTTCCGGGGTTAGTTCTTCAAGTGTGTTGCTACGTTGCTTCTTCGTGGTGTAACCAACGGAGATTGTCTACACAAAGGATATATTAATGGATTATCAGAAAATTACAAGCTATCAGTCGCTGAAAAGTATTTGCCGACAATGTGCAGAGATAGGACCAACAGCGCTAGACTTTGAGACAACCAGCCTGTCCCCCCGGGACGGTAAGGTAAGGCTCGTCAGCTTGTGCAATAAAAAAGTAAAAGTGGTTGTGGATTTTGATGCTATCGGTGGTGGTTTCAGAAACTGCGCCAAGCTGTTTAGCAAAGGCAAATGGGTAGTATTTAACGTAGGTTTTGAAGCTAGGTGGTTTTTAGATGCTAAGCAGCAACCAGAGCTGCTGGATGTTGGGAACCTGCGCCGTGCAATTATTGGCGGTGGCAGTTTTAGTTTAGCCAATCTGGTCCAGTGGGATTTAAAAAAAGAGATGAGCAAAGAGCAGCAAGCCAGTAACTGGTCTGCGCCAACACTGTCGCAAGAGCAGCTCGACTACGCTTATAAAGATGCAGAGTTGACATATGAATTGTGGAAGCACTGGGAAGCTGAGGCTGATGAGGGACGCTGGGCTGGGTTTAGATTATTAAATGATATGCACCAAGCCGTCATTGAAATGGAAGATGCCGGGATGCTGGTGGATAAACAGACCCACCGTAAATTGATAGAGCTATGGCATCAGGAAAAACAGAACCGGGTAAAAGCTATTCGTGAGCTGGTGACCCAAGCTGAGGTTAGCAACATAAATTCAGACAGCCAGTGGTCAGATTATTTTTCTAAAACCATGCCCGATAAATTTTTGAGAGGCTGGACCAAAACAGAAAAGACCGGGCAGCTCAGCATGACAACAGAGACACTAAAAAGACTGGCAGGTATGGTTCCCGGTACGCCGCTGGAAACTTTCTTTGATGCGCTAAGCGAATACAAGACCATAAATAAATATATAAATTCGTTTGGTGAAAACATCATCAATGCTGCAAACTTGAACGGCGGTAGAATACAAGCGAGGTTTAATATTGGTTATGCGAGAACAGGTAGATTTTCATCATCGGGTCCAAACCTACAGCAGATACCCCGGGACAAAGAACTGCTGGGCAAAGAGACTAGCGTCAGAAGCTCGTTTGTTGCTGGTGTTGGTCGCAAGCTTGTTAGCCTTGATTATTCTGGAATTGAGCTTCGTGTTCTTGCTCTCTTGTCTGGTGACGAACAACTGCTGGACGATGTTGTAAATGGTGATGTCCATTCTGAAGTAGCCTCTGTCATGGCTGGTCGCAAGATTGATAAAGCTAAACCAGCAGACAAAGCGCTGCGGTCCAAAGCTAAAGGCGTAAGCTTTGGTATTATCTATGGCAGTGGTGCTAACGGGCTGTCAGCTACTATGCGTGTCCCTACAGACAAAGCGCAAGACTACATAGACTACTGGTCAACACGCTATGCCAAGGCGTTTAACTACCGTTTCCAAATGATGGAAGAGGCAACTAAAACCCGGTTTATCCGTATGGTTGATGGCGGCACTATCTACATGGGTAAAAACCCGGACCTGCCTAAGTGCGCTAATTATCCTGTCCAACGTGCAGCATTGTCAATTATGGCTAGGGCTTTAATACGCCATAGAACGTCACTGGTAGCCGAAAGGTCTTCTGGTGGGCAACGTATGTCCAGAATGCTTGCCACCATCCATGACGCTATTATAGATGAAGCGTCTAGTCGTGACGCAGCTAATTTACTGGAGATTATGCATAACGACATGATTAAAGGGTATCTGGACGTGTTTCCCGGGACACCAACAAACAATCTAGTTGAGGGTGGTTTTGGTGATAACTGGGGTGAATTAGGATAATTTAATATCAGTGCTTGATATCTTCGTAAAAATGCTTATATTAATAATATAACCATTACGGAGATGATTATGAACAAATTTGAAACAGCAGCAGATGCCAAAACTTTTATCCTTGGCGGTAGCGCAGTGTTCACTATTACCAGCCTTAAAACTGGTAAGCACTTTACCTTCAAGGTTAAAGAGAAAAAAGAGGAAGAGCTTAACGGTCCTAATATGAGGTTCGTTAATGTTCTTGCTGGTCCAGATAACCAGTCTTTCGAGGATAGCGTCTACATTGGTTTTATCCCGTCTGACGGTAGCAAGCTTGTCGCTGGTAAGAAGGGCAGACCTGATGCCCCTAGCTTCAAAGCATTGAGCTGGGTTCTTGCCCACCTTAATAACGACAACCTACCTGAGCAGGTAAAGATACAGCATGAGGGTAGGTGCTGTCGTTGTAACCGGGTACTGACCCACCCGGAAAGCCTCGACAGAGGTATCGGTCCAGAGTGCGAAAAGCACTTTGGTTAATACTAACCCCGGGGGGCTTTGCCCCCCACAACTTTTAGGGAGATGCATATGCATACATTAAACAGCAACATGGACCATTCTATTAAGGATAGTCCCCGGGATTGGGATTTGACTAACATCATGTTCCAGCACGGTAAGCAGAACGACTGGCTTTATGACGTTTTGCAAGAGCTGCAAGGTTTGCGTAACGAGCGCAAAGATTTGCAGAACGAGCTTGAGAGAGCTAACAAAGCTGCAAAGATAGCTGAAGAAGATTTGGAAGCTATCAAAGCAGGACTGTTCAAGTCATATGGCTTGTTACAGAACGAGCTGCAAAATACCTACAATACTTTAGGTAAGCATATCAGCAGCGTTAGAGCTGAGGTCGTTGATATTTCTCAAACTGTTGAGAATATCGAAAATGACTAAGCGTGTCGCAAAAAACATGGGCAGCTATGTCGTTGAAGAATTTAACGAGAAGCTGTCCACAGTTGTCGATGAGAGGGGGGCTGACTATGGTCACCCCTCTGATGATTTTGGCAGAGCTGATAAATTAATCTCAGTAATCAATGAATGCCGTGACCCAGAGATGCGTCACGCATTGCGAATGGTAGCAGTCAAGATTGCCAGACTGATACATAGCCCTGAGCATTTAGACAGTATTGTCGATATTGCCGGGTACGCAAAAACTATGGCATTAATTTTAGACAGGAGAAGAAATGAAAACCGAAACGAGCAAAGCTGTTAAGCACGCTATGGCACAGAAGCGCTATACTCTTAAACAGCAAGAGCGTGGCTCTAAAAGAATGTGCGTGTGGGTTCCAGAAGGTAGAGAAGTAGAATTTAACTTAGCTATAAAAAAATTAAAACGTGGCTGGACATCACGCACTGATTAGTCCATACTGAGACTAGTCGCAATACACCAACGGAGAAAACGATGTCTAAACTTAAAAAACATTGCCACGAATGTGGCGCAGAATATTTGACTGTTAAGCACGATGCTAGGTTCTGTGGGACTAAGTGTCGTAAGTCATATAACAACCGTAGAGCTGTGCGTGGTGCAGAGCTGTACGACTTATTCATGGCTAGCCGCTACGACAGAGAGTGGGCTGACCAACACAAAATACGTTCTAAGATGGCGGCACTAGCTTGCATCTGGAACCAACAGGACCAGCATAAAGGTTTTAGAAGCTGGCAGCGTCCAGTGGCTTGGCTGCGTGATAATGGATGTAGGCTAGCCGCCCAGATAATGGTCCCTTCAAAGAGGCGCTGATGCGCCTCTTTTTTTATTTAAATTATTTTATTATCAGTGCTTGATAATTTTGATAGAATGATTATATTAATAGAGTAACAACTAACGGAGAAATAAATGCCTAACAAAAATGAAAAAATCCAAAAGGAAGTAACCGCTCATATTATCGCCAAGCTTGAAGCTGGTGTACGCCCATGGTCTCAGCCATGGCAGGGTGGTCTTGGTATTCCTTATCCTACTCGCCATGAAGGTTCTAAGTATCAGGGTATTAATGTCCTGTTGCTTTGGATAGCTGCCATGGAGAAAGGTTTTAGCGGTCAGTACTGGATGACTTACAATCAAGCTAAGCAGTACGGCGGTCAGGTCCGTGGCGGCGAGAAAGGCAACATGATTGTGTTTGCCAAGCCTATCAAGGTCAAAGACCTTAACAATGATGACCCAGACGCTAAGAAAGATATCTTCTTCTACAAGACTAGCAAGGTCTTTAACGTGTCACAGATTGATGGTCTGCCTGAGCGTTTCTATCCTAAGCCTGTAGTCGAGATTGTTAACCCTGACCAGCGTGTAGCTGCTGTAGATGCATACGTTGCCAACACAGGCGCTAACATCTCAGAAGACGGTAACAAAGCTTTTTATGCGCCGGGTCCAGATAAGATTGTAATGCCAGCTTTTGACAAGTTTAAATCTGCTTTAGATTTTTACTCTACTGAGCTGCATGAGCTGGTTCACTGGACTGGTCATAAGAGCCGTGTCAATCGTGACTTTAAAGTTGGTGAAGGTCGTAAAGACTACGCCAAGGAAGAGCTGGTAGCTGAGATGGGTGCAGCGTTCTTATGTGCCGCCCTTGGCTTAGAAAGCACTGTGCGTGATGACCACGCTGAGTACCTTGCTAGCTGGCTCAAGGCTCTTAAAGATGACCATAAGTATATCTTCCAAGCTTCGTCTGCTGCATCTAAGGCAGTAGCATTCCTAGACAACTTGCAACCTGTAGAGGATGAGGTCTCTAAGGTAGCCTAAAGTTTTGTTACAAAATGTTACAAAAGAAAGCCCCGGTAAATCCGGGGCTTTTTAGTTAGGGAGAAACAATGAACGTCTGGTTGGCGCTAGGTGTTCGGAATTAACCTAGCGCCAATCTTGATAGTATCTGAAAAATTATTTTTTGCCAAGCATACTTGCACCCATGTATGCGCCGACAATACCAGCTCCACTCAGGTAGAAAAGATTACTAATGTCTGCTAGTGCTTCAACACGCTCAATCGGCACAAAAAACATAGCTGCTGTAAATGCACCCATGGCTACTAGCGTGTATCTTGCCATGCGTAGCTGTGCTAGATGCTTACGCAGCTCTGTCTCTGTTTCTTTTATTTCTCTAATGTGTGCCAGCTCCTCATCGCTGACAATGCCGTCACCGTCTTCGTCATACTCTGCATATTTACTTTGTTTCTGTAGTTTCTTTTGTTCTGCCATTAAGACTTTTGGACCTTGACGTTTTTGGTCTTGCTTTCGCTAGTCTGATTTTTCTTTTTTACTTTTACTCGCTTAACTGCCGTGCCGCCGCTGTTTTTATTCTTTTGGCTTTTGGCGTATTCTGATATGACGCTTAGCGCAGCAGAAGATTGTAGTAATGATTTAAATCCCATTTAGTTCCCCATCAATTCAAAATGTGGCGCATCGATAAATGGACGTTTGCCCTCTGACCTACGCAGGTCCACATACTCGCTCATAGCTTCTTCCATGGTCCCTTCGTATGCTGCTAGGTCATGTATATGCCAAGCAGCTCCCCAGCGAATACGAGCGCCGTTATAACGTGCGGCTAGTCGCATGGCATCTGCTATGTCATCGTATAGGTTCAGCTCCCAGCTACCCCTGCTGCCTACATATGCCATTAAATCGACAGCCCTGCCCTCTAGATGCTTGCTCTTTAGTGTTTGGCTAGCACCACTATCATACAGAGCCTTTTGCTCTTCAGCGGTCCTTAAACCGCAAATAACGCCAAAGTCTACCCCGGTATGCTGGATGGCATTCTCTACCGTCAGCACTAATTGTTTTTCTACGCCCTCTAGCCGGGATAATGACCTTGTACTTAATTCAAACATTACTTGCCTTTCCTTGACCGTTTGCCACTACACTTCCATCTTTTACGAGATAGTCGCAATGGGCTGTTCGGGTCTTTAGCTGCTTTCGGGCTACGCTTCATTTGTCCGTAGCTTCTAGCGCAGTAGGCATCCCCTTTTGATGTCCCGGGCTTTACCCTTGGTCCACCACCTTTAGCCTTGCCAGCTTGCCCGTAAGAGACCTTCTTACCGCTGGCTGTAATCTTTACTTTTGCCTTACCTTTTGCTGGCTTAGATTTTTTGACCTTAACCTTAGCCATATCACTTGGTTAGTCCCTTTTGTTTTTCGTAGGTTCTGAGTGAGCCAATTCCAAGCATTCCCCCAAGAACCGTTAAAAGTGTACCCATGTCAAATTCGGGCAGCTCTGGTACGTCAACACCAGCAACTGCACAGGCAAATACAATTAAATCTTTAATGATAAAATGATAAGCAAAAGCGACAGCGCACACCCAGCCCACGCAGGGTCTCCAGCCGGATTTAAATAGGCTGCTTGAGGCGGCTTCGACTTTATTTAATTCTATATTAGCAAGCGCCAGCTCCTGAGCGTGTTTCTCTGACATGGTAGCCAGCTCATGTGCGATACGAGCCTTTTCGTCAGCGTCAGGAATAAATTTATCTAAGAGTGATGTGACTGGTCCAATGAGAGCTGTAAGCATTATGCGTACCTCACTGTAACCTTAGTCGTTACCGTCTCTTCTTTCTTCTTACCTTTCGTAAGACTTTTAGGTAACGGCTTCTGATTTTGTTTTTTAACTTTTACTTTTTTAGGCTTGTTTACCTTAACGTCAGATTTGTTTGAGCTGGTTTTCTGCACGTTAGTTTTTTTGTAGTCATCGGTGTTCTGACTATTCATATTTGTTTTTACAGGTATCCTTGCCATTATATCATTCCTTTATTTTTTAAGCCCCAGACAATACCAATTACAATAGCTGATATAACGCCTATACCTAATAACCACAGTATCCCCAGCAATATATTTTCTTGTAATTTTTCCCATGCCTGTTCTCTTTCTTTTTTGGCGTGTTCCCGGGACTTCCGTGCTTCAACACAAAATCTAACGTAGTCACCGTGCAGTCC
>CEWK01133208.1_pt1 | contig 14718 bp, 13 predicted proteins | sample 531431 | NCBI WGS metagenome assembly CEWK01 (sample SAMEA2623059, study PRJEB7988) | marine metagenome | isolation source: saline water (ENVO:00002010), including
AATTTCATAGTAAATAAGCTTATAATATAAAATAAATAACTAAAACTTGATAATGATAAATTTATAAAATTTATGAAATATAATATTTTAATATCTACATTATCAGAATCTTTCCAATAAAGATAATTTCTGTTTGTAAGAAATATACTAATTCCAAAAACAGTGGTAATAAATATACATGCCATATTAACTATAAATAATCCATGCGTAAATAATAAATAAATAATTTTAAAATATGAAAAAATATTTCTTATTGATATAATTTTAGTGCCAATAAGATATCCAGTAATTATATTAATTATTGTTGTTATTATAAAATAAGAATAATTTATTTTAGCAATATTAAAATATATAAATCTAATGATAGATGCTAATATTTGATTTGAAAATATAGAGATTTTATATCTATATAAACATACTTCACACCTATAGTATTGAATTTTTCCTATCTTTTTTCTTCTCCACTTTTCGATGCATTCTTTATGAACATATGTTTTACAATTACAAGGTTTAATTAATTTATCTTCTTTATCTTTTTGTGTTAGAAAACATATTTTACAATAATTTATTTCTTCCATAATTAGAATGTAAAAGAAAAAAATTAAAATATTTAATTTAAACATCTATCATAATTACTTGTCATTGTTGCTAATGTTCCAATACTTCCACAATGACAACATTTTGTATAAGTTTTAGTGGATCGTTCAATCCACATTGAAGTACAAGTTGTATGTGATTCTACATTACAAATCATACATTGAACATATTCTGTATCATCTATAATTTCATGACAAATAATACAATTAATTGTCTTTGTATTAATAGGTCCCATTTTTTAGAATATTTATTAGTATCTTTAGTTATTAATAATATTTCAATTTTTAATCTTAATTTGATCTATTGTTTTAGGAGCAAGTAATCTTTTTTCCAATTTATTTTTTGATGCTATCTCTGTTATTGCTTTTAAATATTTAAGTATTATTGGTTTTTTATTATTATTTTCTAAAAAATTTTTTGTAAGAAATAAATGATTATTCCTTTTATCATCCTTATTTTCTTTTATTGATAATCTATCTGTAATTTTAAAGAAAGTTATTGATATTTTTATTGGACCAAAAACCATTTTTATTGGTTGATTTTCATCGAAGCTAACTTTTTGATATTTCAACAGAATTAATTCATAGATAGATTCTGCTTTATTTAATTCCTTAAATTTAGATTTGATATATTTTTTAGATTCACTTATAATATCAGTTTTTTTATTTGATTTAAATATTTTTTTAACAATTGATGGATCTTCTTTTTTTAATAAATAAAAATGATATTTTTCCATATATCATATATTACATTTTACTTTAAATTAGTTTAAATTTTATAGTACATTATAGATGATTAGTCCACGAAAAAAAATAGATATTAATAAATATTTATTAACTGATGAATTTACAGAAGAAGGATTAATAAAAATTATATCAACTGACGATAATACCAAATGTATAAAATCAAATAATAATAAAAATAGTAAAAGTAATAAAAAAAATAAGGATGTAGATTTTAATTTAGATTATAATTCTTCTAAAAAAAAAGAAAAGAAGAGGAAAAATAATGATTCTAATGTTGAATTTATTATAGTTGAAGATGAAAATGATGAAAAAAAACTTGTAATAAATTTAGAATTAAAATTAAATGAATCAATTGAAGGAACAGAATTAATAAAAATTGATTTTGAGATAAATCAAGATATTTATTTAGATTTAATAAAAGAATTATTAAAATAGATTGTTTTTAAATAAAATATTTTTATTTAAAATTAAAATATCAATTTCATAATAAGATGAAAGTTCTAGAACTAAAACAAAGAAATTTATTTTCGTTGATTTCTTTTCAAAAACATTTTAAATTATTATTGATTAGGAAAAATTGTTTTAATAGCAGATTGAACTTATGTAAAAATGGACTTATAAGTATGGTATCTAATTTACATTATTTTAATAAAATTAATATTTTTGCAAATTCTAATTTAAGTTTTACTAATTTTTTGCAAGAGCTAAGAGATATAGAAAATATATTAGATAAATTACCTAAGGAGTTTACAATAAGAGATATTGTTTCATCAAAAAATAGTACAAAATACAAAAATATGATGGATGATATTGAAGTTTTACAAATAAGGTATTCTAATCATATTTCATTTAGTAGTATTTCAAAAATTTTTAATTTATTTGGATACAGTGATTGGAAAGATAATTTTAGTAAAGAAGACATGGAAAAAATACATTTTATAAAAAATTATTTTCAGATAATGTGTGTATGGGATTCTGAAAAACATAAGGATGGTGTACCGATGCCTGATATAGAAGAACCTAAAGTAAAAAATGCAATGAATGCTAAAGATTTACTAGATACATTAATTGGTAATGGACCTAATAATAAGAATTCATCAATAATTATAGGTGATAGTAGTATGCCTGGATTTTTAAAAAGTATTAATGATGTTTTATCTCAAAATAAAGAAAAGAAGTCATTACCAAGAGATAATAGTTTTAAGAAAATAGAATGTATATCAATTTTAAATAATGAAAAGATACAATTTACAAAGAATATAAAATCTGGAGGTTTATATGAAGATAAATATGGAGCTTGTATATATATTAAAGTATTTAATTCATATATGGTATTTCAAGGTATTTTTAAGGATGATATTCTCAACATTTCAAGAAATATAAATTACATTGAAAAAAAATTCAAAGAGCATAAATTAAGTTTTGGATATAATATTTTAGAAATACCAAAAACATTTAAGAACAATTACTTGAAAATTATGAATTTAAGAGATATTGTTGTATGTTCACCTAATGAAGTTTGTGAAGATGTTAGAAAGAAATATAATGATTTTAAATCGATGGTTGATAGGCCATTGCTACCTTTGATAAATCAATTTTTACTTGCAAGTAAATATAGAAAACTAGATATTTTGACTTTACTATTAATGAGTGGGGAAGATGATCAAAAACTTGCTTATGTATTATATGATGTACTTAAAAGTGGTAAGAAGACAAAAGAAGCTAATGAAATCTATGAATCTTTACATTACAGTATAAGAGAATTACTTGATAATTCAAAGAAATTAGTTGAAGATGATGATGAAAAATTAGAAAAATTATCTTCTAGTGATATTCCTTATGAAAGAAGAATATCAATGTTAAAATCTGAAGAAGATGTAAAAACAAAAGCAATGGAGAAATTAAAATCTATGAAAAATAGTTTTCAAGGTGATAATAAAGCTCAAGCATGGCTTGATGGTTTACTAAAGATACCTTTTGGTTCTTACAATGATAATGAGATTTTGAGTTTTAAAAAGAATTTTATTGATAAATTAAAAATAAACTATCCAGAAGAAAATTTCGATTCAGATAATGCAGTATCACAATTTTTTAATTCAGAAAAATACATAAATGAATTGAATAAAAAATCAGTACAATCAAGTAGTAATGTTAGTTTACATTTAGAATGGAGTAATTATTTGGAAGAAAGAGCTGTATATTTAAAAGAAGTAAAAAATACTCTGGATTCTGCTGTATATGGCCATAAGGAAGCTAAATTACAATTACAAAGAATTTTTGCACAATGGATAAACGGAGATTCTAAGGGTGCTGTTCTAGGATTCCAAGGCCCTCCTGGTACTGGTAAAACATCATTAGCTAAAAATGGTTTATCTAAATGTTTAGTTGATAAAGAAGGAAATCCAAGACCATTTGCATTCCTACCAATTGGAGGATCTGTTAATGGTTCTACATTAGTTGGTCATAATTTTACATATGTTGGTTCAACATGGGGAAGAATTTGTGATATATTAATTAGTACAAAATGTATGAATCCAATTATTTTTATTGATGAAGTAGATAAGGTATCTGCAACTGAACATGGTAGAGAAATAATTTCTATTTTAACACATTTGACTGATTCAACTCAAAATGATGAATTTGAAGATAAGTATTTTTCAGGAATTAAATTAGATTTATCAAAAGCATTAATAGTTTTTTCATTTAATGATGTTAGTTTAATAGATCCTATTTTAAGGGATAGAATAACAATTATTGAAACAAATCCTTTAACTATCCAAGATAAAGAAGTTATTATACAAGATTATATGCTTCCATCAATTTTAAAAGAAGTTGGTTTTGCTAAAGGTGAAATTAATATTTCTAATGAAATGATAAGACATTTAGTTAATACATACACAAATGAAGCTGGTGTAAGAAAAATTAAAGAACAAATACAAGAGATTATACGGGATGTAAATATGAATAGATTTTATGATGAAGGTAATTTTAGCCTCCCTTTTAAAATTGAAGAAGAATATATTAAATTATTATTTGAAAACAAACCAAAAATTAAAGTTAAAGGTATTCCAAGTGAACCATCGGTTGGTATTGTAAATGGTTTATATGCAACTACAACTGGAATAGGAGGACTAACAATGATTCAAATAGTAAAATATCCATCTGATAAAATGTTAGATTTAACATTAACTGGTAAACAAGGCGAAGTTATGAAAGAATCAGTTGAATATGCTAAAAGAATTGCATTTTCATTGCTTACAATTGATGAACAAAGAAAGTTAATTGATGATTCAAAAGATAAAAAAAGCTTTGGTCTTCATGTTCATACACCTGAAGCAGCAACTCCAAAAGATGGTCCATCTGCTGGTGCAGCAATGACATTAGCTATATATTCAATACTATCAAATAGAAAAGTAGATAATACTGTTGCATTGACAGGAGAAATTGATTTGTGTAAGAATGTAACCGCGATAGGAGGTGTTGGAGCTAAGTTAAATGGAGCAAAAAGAGCTGGTGCAGTAAAAGCATTAATTCCAGATGATAATTTAGAAGATTTAGAAAAATTAAGAAGAGATGGTATAAGTCCAGAAGATGATAATTTTAAAGTTTATACTGTCAAACATATTGATGAGGTATTAAATCATTGTATCTTTAATGAAAATAAACAGGATGTTTATTGGTCAAGTATTATATAAATAGTAACATAAAATGAATAAATTGATTCAACTTGTTGAATCAATTAATTTATTAAAAAAAATTGAATATTACATAAACTAAATAGTAGGAATCATTTATCATAAATTATGTTTGATAGTTTAGTAACTGGTATATTAAATCAAAATGAAGAAAAAAAAGACCACTTCGGTATAATAGGCGATAGTTCAAATAGAAATAATAGCCCTACAATGTTTTCTACTCGGTTGTCATCACCACCAGGATTAGGAGGAAGTTCTGTACAGTCTGGACTTGATCAGTGGTCAGTGGGCTCAGACTCAATTTTAAGTAATAATTCTATGAACTTTAATAATTCTCAGACTGATAGAATGGTTAGTTTGGATACTGAGTTATCTAAGTTAAGAATTCATAATAGTAACTTGGTTAATGAAAATACGAAGTTGGATAATTTTTTGAAATCTATAAATAAGACAATCGTTGATTCAGGTTTTGGAAATCTCGGTAATTTAATTGAAATCGCAAATAAACATAAATTATTTTGTGAATTCTTTCGGATTACAGATTTGGAAAAGTTTAAAAGTTATGTAAGTGAACAACAGGAAAATAATATGACTTTAATGAGTTTAATTAAAGAAGAAAAGCAATCTTCGGAAAGTAAAGATAAAAGAATAAAGGAGTTGGATGAACACATTAATAGTTTGAATGAATACTACAAACAAAAAGTTGAGGTATTAGTAAACATGAATAATGAATCATTGTCCTCAAAACTAAAATCTACAAACATAGATAGTTTAGAAGATTCTGAAGATGAACTTTCTACGTCCCATTTTTCTGAGCAATCCATTGAGGTTCAAAAAAGTAGTAATTTTATAAAGAGAAAAAAATGGGATGAGATTTCAGAAAATATTTGCATTGACTGTAATGGAAATGGAAAAACATTATCATCAGTTATAAATAGAATGACAAAAATTATAGGAAAGTCAGGAATCAGTTTAGATGAGGTAAAAGAGAGAAGGTTTGTTATTCCAAAATGTGATAGTTTTAATGGTAAATATAAAAACATGGCTTATCTAAGGTTCGATAGTAATTTGGAGGCAAAAGTAGCCTATAATAAATTATGTGAGGTTAAAACAGGAAAGGAAAAAGTTTATTTTTCAAGACCCAATAATTTGTTAAAGATTAAAAATTGAATTTTTTTTAGAATAATTAACCATACAAATTTAAATATGTTGTCAACTATCAATTTATCAGGATTAATTACAGATCCAAGTATACTATGTTTTAATGATTTTAGAGTAGAATTAATAAGATTTTTGATAAAACAGGAAAACAAAGATATATTAGAAACACTCAATAGTGATATTTTATCAGGATGTGAATTAAGACATCTAAAAGACACCGGTTATCTAAGATCTGTTGTAGACTATAAATTAGTTATAGATCTCTATCAATTTTTAAATAATAATTTAATTATACTGAACAGATTTCCTAGTTATCTTACTAGATATTTGAATACTTGGATTTTGGAGTATCGTAGCCAAAAACAAGAACAAGAACAAAAACAAGAACAAGATAAAAATTTTAAGATAGATTGTAAAAATAGAATAAATTATCAAAAAAAACAAGAAGGTTATAAGAAAATGACTAATTGTTTAATGCTAAGAAATATAAAAAAGCATGTTACAGAGTATGATTTAAAAAATTTATTGTCAAGTCATAATCTTAAAATACATGGAGGATACGATATGTATAAAAAATCTATTCATTTTCCATATCATAAAAATAAGAAAGATAGAATGAACTATGCATTTGTAACATTCAAAGATATTAATGAGGCAAGAAAAGCAGAAACTATTTTAAATGGATATTCTTGGAATGATTGTGTTTTAGGTATATTAAATGCAAAAGGAAACCATATTTAATTTTAAAACATTTTAAAAAATTTTGTTTAAAAGGAAAGTTTGTTCTCTTTTTATTATGACTAGCATTATGAATAAAAATATTCAGTTACCATGGATAGAAAAATACAGGCCAAATGGGACTGAACAAATTCTTTTAGATGACATGTTATTAGAAAAAATTAATAAAATTATCGAATCAAAATCAATTCCTAACATGATCCTAACTGGAGAACCGGGTACAGGTAAGACATCGACAGTTTTAATAATAGCACGTGAAATATTTAAAAATGATTATAATGAAAATGTATTAGAGTTAAATGCTTCCGATGATAGAGGTTTATCAATAATTAATAATACAATTATTCCATTTTGCCAAAAAATAACAAAAGCTCAAGAGAAATTAATAATTCTAGATGAGGCTGATAGTATTACCAATAAAGCTCAGAATTTGTTAAGTAATTTGATTAACGAATTTAAAAAGAATTGTAGGTTTGTATTTGTGTGTAATGATTCAATAAAGATTAATGAATCAATACAATCGAAATGTATAATAGTTAATTTTCCAAGACTTACTGATATAAATATAAAAGATAAGTTAGTTGAAATCTGTGAAACTGAGTCTATTTCGTATACAGATGAATTTATTGATGAATTAATTTTCATTTCTGATAAAGATATTAGAAAGTCTATAAATAATCTAGAATGTATATATTTTACTTATAAAGAATTATCAATTGATAATATTTATAAATTGCTTGATAAACCAAAACCTGAATATATTAGAAATATTCTACACATGTGTGTCGAGAATAAATTTGAGGAGAGCATTTTAGAAGTTTATAAGCTTTATAAAGATGGATATAATGTTAGTGATATTCTTTTAACTTTTTTGAATTATTTAATGAAAAGCAATAATAATTTAAATATACCTAAGGAAAAAGTATTAGAATTATTTAAAATTATTAGTTTTAGTTATACGAATGTTCAGGAAGGTAATGATAGTTTGGTTCAATTAGTAGGTTGTATATCAAATATATTTTTGGATGATAAAGAATATTAACTAGTTATTACTTTTCTAATTGTCTGATCTTGCTCTTTATCTAAATTAATTTGTAAAATTTTAAAAATGTCAAGAAGCTTTTTAGTTTTTGTTTCTACATTTACATAATCAAATATATTATCTGAATTTAAGATGCCAATTAATGATTCAATTATTATATTTGAATTAATTATTTGATTGTTTCTAAAATTTAGAAACAATGATTTAAATTTATCAAAGTTATTTAAATTATTTTTAAAATAATGGTTTATTAATTCTACCATAAAATTGTTAGCATTATCATGATTTTCTAAATAGTTGTTTATTTCTTCAAAGTCTTCTATTAGTAAATATTCTTCTATTATATTTTCTATTTCAATTTCAATTTTAGATTTTAATTTTTCAAAACTTTCTACGGTTTTAAGATCAATTTCATAATTAATTTCTGATTCAATATTATCAACTGATGTGATTGAATCACTTCTAGAGTTTTCTTTAGATGAATAATTATTATCATATTTCTCAAGAATACTATCTAAAATAATTCTATATCTGTTATCAAGCTTATTTTCTGATTTACTTTTTAAAGTATCATAATAACTTTTAAGATCTATTTTTTCTTTAATAAATTTATTCGATAAGAATCTATGAATATCAGGTATAAAATCTGTGTTTATTAGTGAATTAACTACCTCATCAATAATACTAACATCAAGTAAACCATTTTCAATAAATTTTATTATCAAATCTATATTATTTATTCTGTTTTCCTCACTATTTAATAGTTTAAGTTCCTCTAGGTCACTTACTTTTAACTCATTATATGATAATTCTTTATTAATATCATAATCATATTTAAATTTTAGTTCTATCAATGATATAAAATGTTTTTGATTATAATTAAAAATCCTATTAAAAATCATATTAATTTTAATAAAAAAATCTAAATATATGTCAATAAATTTGTTATCTTTAAGAATTCTAGTATAAATATATTTTTGAAATATTAAATATTCAGATTCATTAATATCTCTAAATTTATCTATAAATTCTTCTATTATTTTATTAATATTATTTGAATCTAATTTATTTACCAAAAGACTAAATTTATTATCTATTTTATCTTTCGATATTTGAATCTTCTCTTTTATAAATGTTGAAGCTTTTTTATTGTCATTTATTTTTGCTTTTTTATTTTTACCTTTTTTGTTTGGTTTTATAAGAGAACCAAATTTTTTAATACATTCTTCACTTAAGTTTTGAAAAGGTGGATGATTCTTGAATGATAGTAAAAAATCAATATCCATTACAATTTATTATGATTTAATTTTAAATCAATTTTTATTATTACAAAGTCTTTGCAAGACTTTGTAAGAATAAGTTCTGATTTTGTTGAATAGAATTTTTTTTAAACATATAAAAAAATTCTATACCAAAATCAATTTTTACTATAGAAAATATAATCTATGGAACATTTTTTCTAAATAAAATATTATCTACGAAAATATATATGAATCTAATAATTTTAAATTTAGTAAGTTTAATAGCATTAATTAGTTTATGGTATTTATCATTTGCATCCTCTGGTATGAATTTAATTTTAAGATAAATAAATCTAAATATAAACAAAATTTTTTTCTACGATTTTGTATATAATTATGTTTAAGATTTCTATGTTTTATTTCGTATTTTCTATGTTTATTGGAATAATGATCTTATATCTAGTTCATCCATCTCCTAAAGTAGTTAATAATTATCCTGTTGTTGATTCTCTTTCAAATATTGTATATAAAGATAATTTAGGTAAATGCTATAGTTACATGAAAGAAAAAAGACAATGCTAATTAAATAAATTGATTAATAAAGTTAAATGTAATAATGTTTTATTGATCAATTAGAATTATTTCTAAAGTTTTTTCTCTATTTCATCTTTGGTGATTATTTTAATTTTTAATTCTTTTGCTTTTTCCTCCTTTGATGAACCAGTATTTTCCTCTTTTACAACTAAATAATCAATCTTACTGTTAACTGTATCTTTTACAATTCCTCCTTGATTTTCTATCTTTTTCTTTAGATCATTGTCTCTAAATCCTGTAAAAACAAAAATCTTCTGATTGAAAAAACTGTTAGTAGTACTTATTGTTTTTTTACTTACTGTTTTAATCTTAATTAAACTTTTAATTTCATCATAGAATTTCAAAAATTTAGGAAAGTTATCTATAAACTGTTTACTTGTTTTTACATCCCATTGGGGAATAGAACTAATTTTTTCTAAAAATTCATCATTTGACCATTTTTTATGATCATTTATTATATTTGGATAAACATCTAGAATCATTTTAGCTCTCTCCCTACCATGACCATGACCAAGCTTATTTGAAGCTGCAAATATTGTAGACAACTCAACATCTGTAACGGCAGTTTTTATTGATTTAACTAAATTTGATGCTGATTTTTCTTTAAAACCTTCCACCTCTAATATATCATTAACAGTTGCTTTTAATATTTTGGGAATTGTATTTAAACCAGAATCAATTAATTTTTCAACAATCTTTTCACCTAATCCTTTTGTTTCTAACTTTGAAAAGAAATAGTGAATATTTTTAACAACTATTTCCTTATTACCATCTAAAGAATCAATTATAAAATCTACTTTTGTATCGTTCCAGTGATATTTATAATCTGGTAAATCTACTTTCTTTGCTGGCATTAGTACTTTATTAATCTTTGGTATTACATCACCGCTTCTAATAATTTCTACTTTTGCACCTTTGCCTAATTTATTAGATACTACGTATTTAGCATTATAAGCAGTAACTCTTTCTATTCTTACACCGCCAATATTTACGGGTTTAATAATTACAGTAGGATTAATGTAGCCATCTTTAGAAACATTCCATTCAATATCAACAATTTGAGTTACTGCCTTTTGATCGTCCAAAACATCCTTAAAAGCAAATGCATATTTAGGATTACCTGAAGTATTTTTTGGATGTACTTCGTTATTATATACAACAATCCCGTCAATTATATAATCTGAATTTTTTCTTCTTTTTTTAAGATGTTCTCCAAGATTGTCATAATTTATATTTGATAATTGTATGGAGTCAACAACATTAAAATTTAATTTTTCTAAGTATTTAAATTGATCTGATAGTTTATAATTTGGATCCACTAGTTCATAAGCTATAAAATCAGTGTCTCTAGCCAAATCAGGATTTATAGTTTTGCTATTTACTAACCCAGAAACAGTATTTCTTGCATTTTTCATTATAGCTGACCAGTTTTTATCAAATTTTTTCTTTGATATAATTAATTCTCCTCTAACTGCTAGTAAATTTTTACTTCCTTTCATTTTATTTTCTTTTGTAAATTTTAATACTTGATCTATTGTTGGTAAATTTAAATAATTAATTAAATTAGAAATATCTAATCCTTCTGTTGCTGTTCCTCTTGTTGTCATCTTAATATTTGATTCATTATAAATTACCAATGCTGAGATACCGTCTAACTTATCTGTTAGTATATAAGGACTTTTATATTTTTTGATCCATTTCTCTAATTCTGGAGAAGGAGGCTTAATCTTATCCATACTACCTAAATAGTAGTCTAGTTTTGTTTTTCTGCTTTTATCCTTAATCTTAGCACCAATATTTTTTGAAACTTTATTTTTAGGAAATTTAAATTTCATATAATCAGTCAAAATATCATAAATTTCATCAGACAATATAGGGTTGTCAGAGTTAAAAAATTTATCTTGTGCATACAATATAATTTCTTCTAGTTGTTTTTCAGATAGTTTGTCTAAAGTTTCAAATGGATTTTTGATTAAACTCTTAATAATACTTTCCATATATAATATCTGGAAACTATTCTTTATAAATTCTTTATTTCAACATTTTTGCTATTATTATTTTTAAAATAATTACCCAATTCTTTGATATCTTTGTTATTTGATTCTGATAGAGAATTAGCTAGACAAAAAAATGCTTTCTCGTAATCAGACATTTTAAGATGTTCATCTATTATTTTTTTTGTCCAATCATAATAAATATTCATATTCATATCTTTTTTTCTTTTTTCATTTTCCATATAGAATGATTTATATTTAAAAAAACTACATTTAAAGTTTTTTAAATTAATGTTATTTATAAAAATTATATTTTTTCATGTATCTAAAAAAAAAATCTACCAAAGTATATATGGCATCACAAAAATTGTTTGATTTGATAGATTACGATAAGTTAGCAATGCTTTTTCTTTTTGTTTTATTTGGAATAATGATCTATAAAAGAATTAATAAAGTAAAAGAAAATTTTGAAAGTATTGACAATGATGATTTGGGAGCAATGTTAAATGATATTGATAATCTCGATTTTTCAAAATTAAAAGAATTTGAAAAAAAACTAAAGAATAAAGAAGGTGAAGATGAAGAAAAATCTAAAAAGTTTAAAGATATTATAGGAGCTAATGAAGAACCAAATGATTTTCTTCCAGTCGATCTTGATCAATCTTTTGATGATTTAATTGATGACGAAGTTGATGAAGAATATATTGAAGATGAATCTCAAGTAATTCCTTATGAAAATGTAGAAGATGAAGAAGATTTAGACTTTGGATTTATTAAGAAAATTGAAAGACCAAAATATGAAGTTGGTCAATTGTTAAGAAGATCAGATATTTCTAAATTAAGAGATGTTATTAATGATGAAACAGATGGTTTAATTTCAGATACAGTTGTAAGTAAAGCTGAAGAAATTATAGCAGATGAGCAAGCTCACAGAATGATAGGAGAAAGAAAGATTATTGATCAAAATGAATCAGGATTTTTAAATAAATTATTAAATGTAAGAGATGGAATTGATAAAATACAAACTAATGTTAAAAAAATAAAAGACATTGATGTTAAAGGAAAAGTAGCTGAATTATCAGATGAAGAACTTGAATCAAGATTCAAGAAAAATAATATTGATATTTTTAACAAAAATTCAATATCTAAATTGATAGATAAATCTGATAAAATGTTTAAATATGACCTTGATTCAATATCTGGTGGTCAACCAGTTGGCCTTGATGAAGAAAGTGGTGATTATAAAGAATTAGATAGTGAAGAACCAGTAACAATTAGAAATATGGATAGTAAACCTAAATTTAAACCTCCAACTTTAGAAGATTCTATGATTAGACCAGGTAAATACCAAGAAGATGATTCTCTTGTTTTAGATGAAAATCAATTCGATGAAGCAAGATACGAATCTGTTAATGAAATAGATGGTTCTGAAGATGATTCCGTTAAATATTTGGAACCTGATAATGTTACATTATCAGATATTGAAAAAGATATAATTGAAGATCCTAACGAACTTTCTGAAAATGATTTTACAGGAAGTATTATAGATCAAGATAAAGAATATTCTACATCATTTGATAATAGTTTCAAAAATCCTGTAAACGTAACACCAATTGATGATTCTAATTATGAAAAGAGATTAATTGATTCTCCAGAACCTGATTGTATTAAGGATGGAAGCTGTTCTTACAGAGTAGATAAAAAGAGTTCATTTACTATTGATAAGAAAGGAGTTGAATCAAGATTACATACAAATGTAAAGAGTGGTACATTCATTGAACCAACTTACATTGATGATATTACTCACACTCAAATGAAACTCGATGATTCAAGGTATGATTTAGATATAAATAATTTAAATGATTTGAGAAAAACAAAAAACTATGATAAAGCCGTAGAAATGAAAAAAGTTTATAATGATAGCATTCCTAAAAAAGTAGCAAATCAAAAGAAAGGAAATAACTTAGCACAAAACAATCTTGACTTAAATAAATCCCATTCAAATTATTATTCATTCAACCCTAATGCTCCTATTCAAAAACATGTTGCTTCAGAATCAATTACAGCTTTTGATGGGGACTTTTCATCATTTTCAAAATATTGAATTAATTTTATATAAAGATTATACTTTATTATAATTAATGGATAACAAAAAACCCTACAAATTTGGAAATAGTGAGTCAATTACTGTTGATGATCTTGGTTTGAAAAACAAGATCATTGATTTTATTTTTAGTTCATTTGATCTATCAAAATTTAGATACAATATGTTAACCAGTCTTCAAAAATTAGATTTTCTAAAAGAAAACGAACATTATGTAACCCCAAATTTTTATGGATATAATTATTTGCTTGTATTTTTAACAATTGATAAAACTAAATTTTGTATTGCAATTGAGAAAAAGGGATTGTCATATCATAGAAACCAAATTGATGTAAGAAAAATAAATATGTATAAGTTATTAGTTAATGCAAATCCAGTAATATTTAATGGAACAATTTTTGATGCAAAGTTAATTAGCATGAATAAAAGTACAGAAGATAATACCAAGAGTAGACAAAAGTTTTTTATGTTAATTAAGGATTGTTATTTTTTGATGGGAAACCAGTTTTTAGATCTAGAAATGAAAAATAAAATGAATCATATCGATAATATGGTAAAAACCCATTTTAATCCAAAGTGTTGTAAAAATTTTGTTTTTAAAATAAATAAATTGTCAACATACGATGATTTAGGTAATTTAATAGATAAGATAATTCCTAATTGCGGAATTAAGTGTCAAGGTCTTATATTCTATCCTAAATATTCAGGTATAAATATTGTTTATGTAGATAAACAACAAGAAAAAATAGAAATATCAGTCAAAGGAAAGAGTCATTCAGAAATTGATCCAAAAAGTTATGATTTAA
>CEWK01014396.1_pt1 | contig 14691 bp, 12 predicted proteins | sample 531431 | NCBI WGS metagenome assembly CEWK01 (sample SAMEA2623059, study PRJEB7988) | marine metagenome | isolation source: saline water (ENVO:00002010), including
TGCTATGGGATGTATAATGGTCAGACAATGTCATTCAAATACTTGCCCTGTAGGAGTTTGCAGCCAAGACCTATCTTTAAGAGAAAAATTTACTGGAACTCCTGAAAAAGTTGTAAATTTATTTAAATTTGTTGCAATGGAAGTAAGAGAGATTCTTTCTTCGCTCGGATTTAAATCAATAAACGAAATAATAGGACGAACAGATTTATTATCTCAAGTCAACAAAGGAGCATCGAATTTAGATGATCTTGATTTAAACCCCTTACTAGTACAAACAGATCCTGGTGAAAATTTAAGATATTGTAAAGATAATCATATAAATAAAGTTCCAGAAACACTCGATGAAAAAATTTGGTCTGAAATTGAAAGTAAAATTGATAAGAAAAATAAAAATAATTTTGAGTTTGAAATAGAGAACACCTCAAGATCCGTTGGAACCAGGCTTTCTCATCATATTTATAAAAAATTTGGTAATAACAAGCTAAATGATGACACAATTAATATTAAACTAAAAGGTTCAGCAGGTCAGTCATTAGGAGCCTTTTTAACTAAAGGCATAAGTCTAATAGTAGAGGGTGATTGTAATGATTATGTCGGTAAAGGATTGTCAGGAGGGAAAATAATTGTCAAACCCTCACCTAAAAGCAACTTAGTCTCTGATCAAAACACTATTATAGGGAACACAGTGCTATACGGAGCAACATCCGGAAGACTATATGCATCAGGACAAGCTGGTGAAAGGTTTGCCGTTAGAAACTCAGGAAGTTTTGCAATCGTAGAGGGTTGCGGTGCCCATGGATGTGAATACATGACTGGCGGAACAGCTATAATATTAGGTTTGGTAGGAGATAATTTTGGAGCAGGAATGACAGGTGGAATGGCTTTTATTTACGATGAAAAAAATGAATTTGAGAAATTCGCAAACCCTACCTCAATTGTTTGGCAACAAGTAGAAACAGATTTTTGGAAATCATTCCTAAGAAAAAATATTGAGGATTTTCAATCTAAAACTAATTCCCAAAAAGCAAAAGTAATTATTGATAATTTTGACAAAGAAATAAGACATTTTAAACAAATTTGCCCGATTGAAATGCTTGATAAATTAGATAATCCAATTAGCCTCAAGCCTATTACTAAGAAAGTCAGCTAATGAATAAGATCAATATCTTTTGCTTTGGATTTGGCCAAGTAGCAGAAGCATTTATTAATAAACTAATTGATAGGAATATAAATTTTAAACTTGCAATAACTTCAAGAAAAGAAAGTCATCAAATCGAAATTAATAATTTAAAAATTAATTCATACATGTTCGAAACAGAAAAATTTGATGAGCAATTAAATAATGAGCTTGAGAAAGCTAATTATATACTGATTTCGATACCCCCCGTGAATGGTGAAGACTTAGTAAGCAAAAATTTTGAAATAAGTTTAAAAAAAAATAAAAAATGTAAATGGATTACCTACCTCTCAGCAACCAGTGTTTATGGTGATCATAGAGGCGAATGGGTTAATGAAAAAAGCGTAACTAAGCCAACTTCAGTTAACGGAATAGACAGACTAAAAGCAGAAAAATCTTGGACTGAACTTTCACAAAAACACAACTTACCACTGCAAATTTTTAGACTAGCAGGAATTTATTCCCATGAGTTCAATATTTTAAAGAGACTAAAAAATAATAAAGTCCAATTAGTTGATGAAAAAAATCACTTTTTTTCTAGAGTGCATGTCGAAGATATAGCAAACGTTTTATTCGAGTCTTTAGAAAATTTTAAAAGTAGTGAAACATATAACATTTGTGATGATAAACCAGCTTCTCAAGCAGAGGTAGCTGCTTATGGAGCAAAATTATTAAAGTTAGAACAACCGAAACTTATGAAATTAAGTGATATTGAGAACGAAATGTTAAAAAACTTTTATAAAGACTCAAAAAAAGTTGATAACAAAAAGATGAAAACATTTTTCAAATATAAATTAAAATATCCAACATACGTAGAGGGATTAAACGAAATCTTCAATAATTCCTTTTAATTCTTTTAATAGAATTTTTAAATGCTTTGCACTTGATAAGCTATGATCACCATCCTTAATTACCACAAGTTTTCTTTTAGCTTTCTTGAAAATTGACAATACTAACCTAGAAAATGTAATAGGAACCACCTCATCACTTTTTCCATGGATCATAGTAACGATTATTTTTGAATTAATAATCTTGTTAAGAACTTTATTTTTTTTCCCGTCTTTTATTAATTGGTAAGTAATTGGATACTCATAATCCCCATTTTTAATTATTGCCTTACCTTTGATTAATATTTCATTTTTAATTTTTTTTGGAAATTTATTCCACATTAATCTAGTTAAAAATTCCGGAGCAGATCCAATACCCATCAAACCTTTAATTTGAGATTGAAAATGTTTAAACTGATTCAAAGCAATCCAAGTGCCCATGCTTGAACCAATCAAGATGAAATTATTTTTTTTTACGACACTTTCAATTGTTCTTTTTGTATCTTTAGTCCAAGTGCTTATATTACCTTTAGTGAATGTTCCAGACGATTTACCGTGACCAGAATATTCTAAACTTAAAAAGCCCAATTTGTTCTGTTTAGCAAATTTTAAAAAAGTTTGAGGTTTTTTGCCCTCTATATCAGACATGAAACCATGTAAAAAAACCAAATAAAGTTTTTTTTTGAAATAATTATCAGTATATCTGAGTTTTTTAGTCTTTGAGAATTTTAAAAATTTAAATTTTTTCATATTAGGACAATTTAATTTGTTATTATATACAAAAGATATGACTACTAAAATAAATGTTTTACAAGTAATTCCCAAACTAGGTTATGGAGGTGCAGAAACAGGTTGTTATGATATTGCGCACTATTTGGCAGAACAGAATTGCGATTCTCATATTGCTACGTCCGGCGGGGAATTACTGAAATTTGTCAAAAAAAATAAAGTAAAAGTATTTAGATTACCAGTCCACTCTAAAAATCCGATTTTAATTTTCTTAAATATATTTTTTTTATCATTTATCATTTTGTTAAAAAAAATAAATATTGTACACGCAAGAAGCAGAGCACCTGCCTGGTCTTGTTATTTTGCTTGTAAATTAACGAATACAAATTTTGTAACTACCTTTCATGGTACGTACAACTTTAAAAGTAAATTTAAAAAATTTTACAATAGTATAATGTTAAGATCGAAGTTAACTATCGCTGGCTCTAACTTTATCTTCGGACATATTAATGATAATTATAACGAATATTTAAATAAAAAAAAAAAATTACGAGTGATATTTAGAGGAATAAATGTTGATTATTTTAATCCAAAAAACATCTCAATTCTCAAGCAGGAAAGATTAAAACAAGAATGGAACTTAGATCTTAATAAGTTTACCATCTTAATGCCTGGAAGGTTGACATATTGGAAAGGCCAAGAAAAATTAATTGAGGCGCTAAATATATTAATTGAAGATTACAACTTTACTAATTTTCAAGCTATCATATTAGGTTCTGATCAAGGTAGAAAAGTGTACTATAAAAAATTGTTAAGTTTAGTTGAAAGATATAGTTTAACAAAAAAAATAAAATTTATTCAAAATTGTAAAGAAATGCCGTTGGCGTACTCATTGGCTGATGTAGTTGTCTCAGCATCTATAGAGCCCGAAGCTTTTGGACGGGTATCAGTTGAGTCCCAGTCAATGGGAAAACCAATAGTTGCAAGTAATATAGGTGGATCAAAAGAAACCATTTTAAATAAAAAGTCTGGTTTTTTATATAAATATGATGACCCAAGAGATCTTGCCAAAAGTCTAAATACTGTTATTCAATTAAGTCAAGAAGAGTTGAAATTAATGGGAAACGAGGGTAGAAAAAATATATCAAAGAAATTTGATGTAGAAGCAATGTGTGATTCAAATTTAAGGGAATATAAAAGATTATTAAAAAATTAATGCCTCAAATTCAACTATTAGATGGTAAAAAAATTCCTTTTACAAAATCGATCACTGGATTTGAGTTGACTAAAAAGATAAGTAAGTCTCTTGAAAAATCAGCTTTGATAATGGAGGTGGATGGCTTTTTAAAAGATTTGAGCCACGAGATTACAAAAGACTCAAAAGTGAGAATAATTACATCTAAAGACAAAGAGGGTTTAGAGGTAATTAGACACGACGCTGCTCATATAATGGCGATGGCAGTACAGGAGTTGTATCCCGGAACACAAGTTACTATAGGTCCTGTAATTGAAAATGGTTTTTATTATGATTTCGCAAGAAAAGAACCTTTTACTAGTGAAGATTTAATTAAAATAGAAAAAAAAATGTCAGATATAATCGATAGGGATGTGAAAACAAGAAGAGAAGTTTGGAAAAGATCTGACGCAATAACACATTTTAATAAGATAGGTGAAAAATATAAAGCAGAAATAATTGAAAGCATCCCAAAAAATGAGGAACTTTCTGTCTATCATCATGGGGATACTTGGCACGACTTATGCAGAGGTCCTCACCTAGCATCATCTAGTAAGATTGGAAAAGCATTTAAACTTACTAAAGTATCTGGAGCTTATTGGCGTGGTGATTCCAACAATGAAATGTTGCAAAGGATTTATGGTACTTGTTGGAGCACTAAAAAAGAGCTTGACGATTATCTCAATCGACTTGAGGAAGCGGAGAAAAGAGATCACAGAAAACTAGGAAAAGAAATGGACTTATTTCATTTTAGAGAAGAAAGTCCAGGATCAGTTTTTTGGCATGAGAAAGGTTGGTTATTATTTCAAAGACTAGTTGAATATATGAGAATGAAGCAAAGATTAGCTGGCTATAAAGAAATTAATACGCCTGAACTATTAGATAAAACATTATGGGAAAAATCTGGTCATTGGGAAAAGTTTGGAGAACATATGTTTACTTCTGAAACACCCGATGAAAAAACTTTTGCAGTAAAGCCAATGAATTGCCCAGGATGTGTTCAAGTTTTTAATCAAGGTTTGAAAAGTTATAGAGATTTACCCTTGAAGCTTTCAGAGTTTGGAAAAGTTCATAGATATGAACCTTCTGGCGCACTTCATGGATTATTAAGAGTAAGAGCATTCACACAGGATGATGCACATATTTTTTGTACAGAAGATCAAATTACGGAAGAGTCATTATCAGTGACAAATTTAATCTTAGAAATTTATAAAGATTTAGGTTTTAAAGATATAATTTTAAAATATTCTGATAGACCGATCCAAAGAGTTGGCGATGATAGTGTTTGGGACAAATCTGAAGCTGCTCTTTTGACAGCCATTAAAAAATCAAATCTTGAATATACGATTAATAAAGGAGAGGGAGCTTTTTATGGACCAAAAATTGAATTCGTTTTGCGAGATGCTATAGGAAGAGATTGGCAGTGTGGTACACTTCAAGTAGATCTTAACCTGCCGGGTAGATTAGGAGCTTCTTATGTTTCAAAAGATGGAACAAAAAAAGTTCCAGTTATGTTGCATAGAGCCTTATTTGGATCTTTAGAGAGATTTATAGGAATTTTAATAGAAAATTATGCTGGTAAATTGCCTTTTTGGTTATCACCTGCACAAGCAGTAGTATGTCCTATAACAGAAGAGAACAACAATTACGTTAAAAAATTATTTGAAGATCTATTCAAAGAAGGTATAAAATGTGAAATGGATTTAAGGAATGAAAAAATAAATTATAAAATAAGAGAGCATTCATTAGCAAAAGTTCCTTTTATTATAATTTGCGGCAAAAAAGAAGTTGCTGAAAAAACCGTAACTGTAAGAAAATTGGGCTCTGAAAAACAAGATGTTATTAAAAGAGAAAAATTAATTAAAAAAATGATAGATTTAAACAAGCTGCCTTTAAACTAAGTGTCAAATTCAAAACCAAATTATTTTCAAAGAAGAACAAAACCTCAAGGTCCAAGAGCTAACGAGCGAATAAGAGCTTTGGACGTACAAGTTATTGGTAGTGATGGAGAAAATCTAGGAGTGCTTTTGCTAAAAAAAGCAATTGAATTAGCAAAACGAGAGGAATTAGATTTAATTGAAATTTCACCAAACGCAAACCCTCCGGTTTGCAAAATAATGGATATGGGAAAATATAAGTATGATTTGCAAAAAAAAGCTAATCAGGCAAAGAAAAAGCAAAAAACTGTATCTTTAAAAGAAATCAAACTTAGACCCGGTACTGAAACTCATGATTATAATTTCAAAATTAAGAATGCAAAAAAATTTATTACTAAAGGAGATAAAGTAAAGTTTACGGTGAAGTTTAAAGGTCGAGAAATGCAACACACTGATCTTGGTAAAGAATTAATGGATAAAATAATAGACGAAACAAAAGATATAGCAAAAGTTGAAAGTAAGCCTAAATTTGAAGGCAAACAAATGGTAATGATAATTCAGCCTATCTAAACCTATCTTATTAGCGACTTGCTAAGATATGTTATTGTCTATATAAAAACGCAATTATTTATGCCAAAACTTAAAACAAAAAGCTCTGCAAAAAAAAGATTTAAATTTACTGCTTCCGGTAAAATAAAGATGCCACAAGCTGGTAAGCGTCATGGCATGATTAAGAGAACAAATTCTCAAATAAGAAGGCAAAGAGGCACTACTGTTATGTCAAAACAAGACTCAAATATTGTTAAGTCTTACATGCCTTACAACTTAAGAGGTTAGTATGGCTAGAACAAAACGTGGAGTTATTAGCAGAGCAAAACATAAAAAAGTTTTAAAAAAAGTTAAAGGCCAATATGGTAGAAGAAAAAATACCATTAGAGTAGCTCGCCAAGCAATGGAAAAAGCAATGCAATATGCTTACCGAGACAGGAAAACAAAAAAAAGAGAGTTTAGAAAATTGTGGATACAAAGAATTAATGCTGGAGTAAGAGCCGAGGGTCTTACTTATTCAAAATTTATAAATGGGCTTGCTAAATCTAAAATAAAATTAGATCGAAAAGTTTTAGCTGAGCTTGCATACAATAATCCCGAGGCATTTAAGTCCGTAATTAAAAAAGTTCAATCAAGTTTAAACTAAAGAATATTTTTGAGCTAATTTTTTAAAATTAGAATCATTTATATTTTTAAGAAAATTTAAGTTTTCATTAAAAAAATTTTGATAAAACTCCGCTTTTTCATTTGGATACTTATAAAGTAAATTTGTAATATTGTTCCGCCAAATTTTTGAAACTCTTGTATCAATAATATAACAAGATTTACATAGATCGTAATTATCAATCTTATCACTCTCTTCTATATGTGCGTTTTGTAAAGTTTTGAAACCACTCCCATTACCCATATTTTCTAGTTTATTTTTATTTATATCGTCAACTACTAAAGATCCATCATAATCTCTACAACAAGCCGAAACTCTACCATCCACTAAAACATATGGAATTAAACTAGATGCATATTGACAGTAATAATTTTTTGAGGTGTGTTCTTTTAAAGTATTATGACTTAAAAAATAATCATTACTTGGTGATAAACTTGTCATAAAATTAAAGTGCATATTTTTATAAGGATTATTAATATACTTTTTAAAAAAAACTATAAATTCACCTAATTCGTCAAAATTATCTTTTGAAATAACAAGATCGATAGAAAATTCATAACCAATTTTTTTTAATTTCTTTTCTGCTAAATTTAAATTTTCAATAAGTTTTTCAAATATTCCACCAAATCTAATTTTCTCATAAGTTTCTTTTTTTACTCCATCAATTGAAAACCTGATATTGGAACAAATATCAAAAAATTCAGTTAAAGTATCAACGTGTTTATCAAGCATAAGGCCATTAGTGCTTATTCCAGCTTGCATATTATACTTTCTTAATATTTTTAAATAATCTTTAAGTTTAGCATTTGCCAAAGGATCTCCTATAGTGTGAAGCAAAATAGATCTTATTCCTTGATCGTGCATTTCTTTTACTGATTTTTCGCAGAGATCTAAACTCATTAATTTCTTTTTTCTACTAGAGCTTTTTGTATCACACATTACACAGTTTATATTACAACTATTATTGATTTCCAGAATACCAACTTTGCTTTTTTTATCTTTAGTTTTAAAAAACTCCTTTTTTTGGAATTCATAATAACTCTCATTTTTTATACTATTTAATAAATTAGAGGTTTCTTTATTTAACTTATTAATAAATTTTTTATTAAAAAAAAGTTTATTTTTTAATTTCTTTAAAAATTGGTAAAGCAAAGGTGCTCTTTTTTTAAGTATAGATAGTAAATAATAATACATTTGAATATTGAATTAATCTGTTTATATTAAACCCACAAATTATTGCAAATTTATAATTTTTAAAAGATAAATTTGATGATATATCACCTAATAATATAACCAAGTGATGAGCATAGAAAATCTTAAAGAAAAAGAGTTTTTAATTAAAATCAATGAGGCTAAAACATTAGCAGAAATTGAGAGTCTTAAGTCCGAAATATTTGGAAAAAATGGCTTAATGACGCATGAGTTTAAAAAATTGGGGTCCTTACCGGAGGAAAAAAGAAAAGATTTTGCAAAAAAATTAAATGGATTAAAGAGCAACTTTATTAACCTCATCGATGATAAAATTTTTGAATTTGAAAATAAAGAAATAGAAAATAAGCTTAAACAAGAAAAGGTTGATATTACTTTACCTATAAGACCGCATCAAAGAGGTAAGATACATCCAGTTTCTCAAGTAATAGATGAAATTTCTTCTATTTTTTCTGAAATAGGTTTTTCAGTAGCAGAGGGCCCTGATGTTGAGACTGAATATAATAATTTCACTGCACTTAATACACCAGATCATCACCCAGCAAGAGATATGCACGATACATTTTATTTGGACAAAAATAAAAGTTTATTACTACGTACACATACCTCTCCGGTTCAAATTAGAACTATGATGTCTCAAAAGCCTCCCTTCAAAATTATTGTACCAGGTCGAACTTATCGTTGCGATAGTGATCAAACACACGCTCCAATGTTTCATCAGCTCGAAGGCTTACACATCGATAAAAATATAACCATGGGACATTTAAAAGGATGTTTAAATCATTTTATTAAAGAATTTTTTGAAATAAAAAATGTAAAAATGAGATTTAGACCAAGTCACTTTCCTTTCACAGAACCATCAGCTGAAGTTGATATAGGTTATAAGATAGAAAATGGCAGAATAGTAGTCGGAGAGGGTGACAAATGGTTAGAAATATTAGGTTGTGGCATGGTACATCCAAATGTTTTAAAAAATGTCAAAGTAAATAATAAAAAATATAAAGGTTTTGCTTTTGGAATCGGAATTGACCGTTTAGCAATGCTAAAATATGGGATAAATGATCTAAGAGCTTTTTTTGAAACAGATTATAGATGGTTGAGTCATTTTGGGTTTGATCCTTTAGATGTTCCTACGAACTACAGAGGATTGAGCAAATGATAATTACTATCCCATGGCTTAAGGAGCACCTAAAGACAAAAGCTAAAGATAACGAAATTATAGATAAACTTACAAACATAGGTTTAGAAGTTGAGGAAGTGAAAGAAGGCTTTAATAAGCTAACCGATTTTAAAATAGCCAAAATTTTGAAAGTTGAAAAACATCCAAACGCAGACAAACTTAAAGTTTGTGATGTAGATATTGGAGGTACAGAGATTTTTAAAGTAGTGTGTGGCGCCCCTAATGCAAAAAGTGGTCTTATTACCATTTATGCACCTCCTGGAGCAGTTATACCAAAAACAAAATTTCAGCTAAAGATAGCTAAGATAAGAGGCGTTGAGTCCAAGGGAATGCTTTGTTCTGAGAGTGAATTAAACTTATCAAACGAAAGTGATGGGATAATTGAACTTAAAAATAGGGTAAATGAAATTGGAAAAAGTTATTTTAAAAATAAATCTGAAAACATAGTTGATATTTCAATCACTCCAAACAGAGCTGATTGCTTAGGAGTAAGAGGAATAGCAAGAGATCTATCTTCTTCAGGCATTGGAACTTTAATACCTATTAGAAATATTAATATAAAAAAACCTATAAAGCATCAGATAAAAACATCTATCATTAAAGATAGACTACAAGGTTGTGCGAGTTTTGGAAGCTGTTATATAAAAAATATAACCAATAAAGAAAGCCCCAATTGGCTTAAAAAGAAAATTTATGCAATAGGCTTAAAGCCAATCTCAGCAGTTGTAGATATTACAAATTATGTAATGTTTGATATGAATAGACCATTACATGCTTATGATGCCGATAAAATTGATAAACAAATTATTGTAAGAACCTCTAAAGAAGGCGAAGAATTCGATGCTTTAGATGGTCAACGTTACAAACTTAAAAAAGGAATGTGTGTTATTACTGACAAATCAAGTATTTTAGGTTTAGGAGGAATAATTGGAGGAACCAAGACTTCAACAGAAATAAAAACAAGAAATATACTTTTAGAGTCAGCTTATTTTTTGCCCGAGTCAATAAGAAAAACCGCACGAGCTTTAAATATAAACACAGATGCTAAGTATAGATTTGAACGCGGTATTGATCCAAATTCTGTTTTAGATGGTTTAAAAATTGCTTCAAACCTTATTACTAGAATATGTGGAGGCGAGATAAGCACATTTGTTGTTTCTGGCAAAACTTCACAAAAAAGCAAGTCAATAAAATTTTATATCGAAAAATTTGAAAATCTTATAGGAATTTCAATTTCTCCGAATGAAGTACAAAAAATTCTTACTTCTTTGGGATTTTCTTTAAAAAAAATAAAAGACGGTTTTAATGTTATTGTTCCTACATGGAGGCCAGATATTAATGAAGACGTAGACTTAATTGAAGAGCTGATTAGAATTAAGGGTTTCGAAAGCATAAAATTAATAGAACCTGAAAAAAAACGACTAAAGGAAACGTTAAATTTTAATCAGAAGCTATTTCATTTATCTCAGAGATCATTAGCATCCAAAGGATATCTAGAAACTGTTACTTGGTCTTTCACAGACTCTAAAATTGATAGCCAGTTTTCAAAAGGAGAAAAAAGTGTAGAAATTTTAAATCCGATTTCTTCAGATTTGAATGTTTTAAGAAGATCAATATTTTCTAATCTTTCTATTTATCTTAAAAAAAATCAAGATAGAGGTTATTTAGATTTATCGCTCTTTGAGGTTGGCCCTATTTTTTTTGGAAAAAATCCAGGAGAGCAAAGAATTGTAATTGGAGGAATGAGATCAGGAAAAGTAGGAAGGAAAAGCTGGCTAGAAAAAGAACGTAAGGTTGATGTATTTGATATTAAAAGCGATGTAATATTATCTTTAATGGAGCTTGGGGTTGAAGAAAAAAATATTTTTGTAAACGAAAATTCTACAAGTTCATTTCACCCAGGTAGATCTGGAACTATCACTTTTAAATCAGAAAAAGGCCCACTGCTTGCACATTTTGGAGAGATTCACCCGGCCATTATAAAAAAAATTGATTTCAAAGAGCCTAACATTTATGGTTTTGAAATATTCATAGACAATATCACTCAACCTGACAATAAATTAAGACTATCAAAAAAAAATTTGAAATCATCAGACTTTCAGAAGTCTGAAAGAGATTTCGCTTTTGTTTTAGACAAGATAATAAAAATTGGAGTTCTAGAAAAACTAATTAAAGAGATTGACGAAAAAATTATAAAACAAGTAAATACTTTCGATATTTATGAAGGAGATAAAATTCCTAAAGGCAAAAAGTCAGTTGCAATCAATGTAGTATTACAGTCTGATGAAAAAACTCTCAATGAAAAAGACTTAGACAGTATTTGTAAAAAAATAATTGAAGTAGTAAGAGATAAAACTGGCGCTACCATAAGATCCTAATGTCAGATATTCAAAGAATTCGTAATTTTTCAATAATTGCGCATATAGATCATGGAAAGTCCACGATAGCCGACAGAATCATTCATAAGTGCGGAGGTTTAACCGAAAGAGAAATGAAGCAACAAGTGCTAGACTCAATGGACATAGAAAGAGAGAGAGGAATTACAATAAAAGCACAAACAGTCAAGTTAAACTATAAAGCAAAAGACGGAAAAGATTATATATTTAATATTATTGACACTCCAGGTCATGTGGACTTCGGATATGAAGTAAGCCGTTCTTTATCAGCCTGCGAAGGATCTTTGCTTATAGTAGATAGCACTCAGGGAGTAGAAGCACAAACTTTGGCTAATGTATATCAAGCCTTGGAAATAAACCACGAGGTTATTCCAATTTTGAATAAGATTGATTTACCCGCATCAGATATTGAAAAGTCAAAAAGAGAAATTGAAGATGTAGTTGGTATAGATACAAGTGATGCAATTTCTTGTTCAGGTAAAACAGGAGAAGGAATAGATGAAATATTAGAAGCTATTATCGAAAAACTTCCCTCCCCAGAAGGTGAGCAAAGCAAAAAACTAAAATGTTTATTAGTTGATAGCTGGTACGATAGCTATTTAGGAGTAGTAATTTTAGTTCGAGTAATTGACGGTAAGTTAAAAAAAAGTATGAAAATCAAATTTATGTCAAATAATTCGGAATATGTTATTGAGAAAGTCGGCGTATTTACACCTAAACCTACTAATATTGATGAACTAAACTCTGGTGAAATTGGTTTTATAATTACTGGAATAAAATCATTATCAGAGACAAAAGTGGGAGACACCATATGTGATTCTGCTGACCCAATCCAAGATCCCTTACCTGGCTTTAAACCAAGTAAACCAGTTGTATTTTGTGGCTTATTTCCAGTAGACAGTTCAGAATATCAAAAATTAAAAGATGGTTTGGCTAAATTAAAATTAAATGATGCTAGTTTTTCTTATGAACCTGAGTCGTCTAGCGCTTTAGGTCTAGGCTTTAGATGTGGTTTTTTAGGATTATTGCATCTCGAAATAATTACTGAAAGATTGGAAAGAGAATTTGATGTAAATTTAATTACGACAACTCCTGGTGTAATTTATAAAGTACATAAGACAAAAGGAGAAATATTAGATCTACAAAATCCGTCAAATATGCCGGATCCTTCTCAAATTTTAAAAATTGAGGAGCCTTGGATAAAATCTACAATAATTACTCCAGATGAATTTTTAGGGTCAATCATTAAAATTTGCCAAGATAAAAGGGGAATACAAATTAATTTGTCATACTCTGGTAACAGAGCAGTGCTCTCCTACGATCTGCCTTTAAACGAAGTAGTATTTGATTTTAACGATAGGCTTAAGTCAGTTTCAAGTGGCTATGCAAGTTTTGATTATGATATTTCTGACTACAGAGAGGGAGATCTTGTTAAGTTAGGTATACTAGTAAATTCTGAGCCAGTCGACGCTTTAGCGATGATAATTCACAGAGACTTTGCTCAAAAAACAGGAAGACAAGTTTGTGAAAAATTAAAAGATTTAATACCAAGACATAATTTTATGATACCAGTTCAAGCTGCAATAGGAGGAAAAATTGTTGCCAGAGAATCAATTAAAGGTTTCAAAAAAGATGTTTTAACTAAAATACACGGAGGCGGTGCTGTTGATAGAAAGAGGAAACTTTTAGAGAAACAAAAAAAAGGTAAAGCAAGATCGAAGCAATTCGGAAAGGTTGAAATACCGCAAGAAGCTTTTATAGGAGTTTTAAAAATTAACAAAGAAACTTAATGAAAAAAAAATTATTTATTTTTTCAAATGAAAGTATTCATATAAACGAAAATAAGTTTTTTTGTGATAATATCGACCTCAAATCCACTCCCGAAGGATTAAATAAAAAATTTGAAGTATATTTATTTGGTAGAAAATCCTTAAAAAAAAGAGCGCATGAAATTAAATTAAAAAGAATTAAAATTTTTTCAAATATTATTTCTTATATTTCATCTGTAATATCTTCTGCCAAAGAAAAAGAGACAAAATATTTAGTAATCTCAATTACGCCTTACACATTAATAATTTCGTTAATTTTAAGAATGTTCAGAAAAAAACCGATTATATATTTAAGAAGTGATGGTTATGGCGAGTATAAAGCAATACTTGGAAAAATTGGACCTTTAATTTATCACTTGATGTTCAATATTGCATCATTCATTGGAGATTTTATAAGTTGTAGAAATTATATTCTTAAAGGTAAAAAAGGAAAAATTGTTTCTCCATCTCAATTGGACTCAGTTTGGTTTAGAAAACCTAAAAGTTTAGAGATTAAGAATTTTAAACTATTATATGTAGGAAGAATAAGAGTTGAAAAGGGAATTTTTTCTTTATCAAACTTAATAAGAAATAAACGTGATATTACATTAACAATTATTGGAGCTGAAAAACAAGCTTCTCATAAAATAAATCAAAGTAATATTAAAATACACCTTACACAAAGCAATAAAGCCAGACTTATCAAATTTTATGATGATCATAATATTTTTGTTTTACCATCATTTACAGAGGGCCACCCAATGGTTCTCTTGGAGGCTTTAGCGAGAAGAAGACCAGTAATCATATTTGAGGAAATTAAGCATGTCATTGGAGAAAAAAAAGGAGTTTTTGTATCAAAAAGAAATTTTCTTAGTTTTTTTGGAACACTAAATTTTATAAGAAAAAATTATAAGAAAATTCAAAAAGATATATTGAAAAATAAACTTCCTACAAATAAAGAATTCATAGATGAGTTTGTAAAAGTTATAAATGAACTTTAAAAGGAGAGGTGGCCGAGTGGTTGAAGGCGCACGCTTGGAA
>CEWK01125012.1_pt1 | contig 14670 bp, 18 predicted proteins | sample 531431 | NCBI WGS metagenome assembly CEWK01 (sample SAMEA2623059, study PRJEB7988) | marine metagenome | isolation source: saline water (ENVO:00002010), including
ATATGATTACGGGAATTTAGAATGGCTCGCAGCTCAAGAAGGAGAACCTGCAACGATAAGTATATCAACAAATTATTGGAAAAATATAGATCCATATATATCGGAAAAATGGTTAAGACATAATATTACAACAAATCTTTTAGATTATATAGACTATCATGATAAATTAAGATTAAACGATCTTATCAATCAAAATTCAAATATATTGGATGTTGGATGTTCAATAGGAATATCAACTGAATTCTTAAAAAATGAATTTGAAGATTCAAATGTTGAAGGATTAGATTTAAGTCCATTTTTTTTATCAATGGCAATGCTAAGAAATGAAGAAAATAATCTTAATATAAACTATATTCATGCTAATGCTGAATCTATACCAAAAGAAAATAATTATTATGATTTAGTTACATGTAATTTTTTGTTTCATGAAACTCCAAAAGAAGCAACTATAAAAATTTTAAAAGAAATAAATAGAGTTTTAAAATCAAATGGTATATTGATGATAACAGATTTAGATAAAGATATTCTAAAAGAACAACTAGGAAAAAGTAAATTTAGAAAATGGGCATTTGAAATGACAGAACCACATATTTCTGAGTACTATGATACTGATATATTTAGTCTTTTATCAGAAGCAGGTTTTGAATTTATAAGTAAAGTTAAAAATGATCCTATTAATTCAAGTTGGTTAGCCAAAAAATGTAAAAATTAATTTCATTTAAATAAAAAACCTAAACTAAATTAATGAAACTTATTTTAAAACTATTATTTTCTTTTTCTAATTTAATTATTTCTGCGATATTAATGAATTTAAATTTTATTGACTTTAAAAATCCAAACATAAGAGCTTATTGGCAACCTCCAGATTTTATATTTGGTATAGTATGGCCGATTTTGTATATTTTATTTGGAATTATTAACTTACGAATAATAAATTCTAATCATAATCCAGCTAGTAAAACATTTTACGTAATGAATACTTTACTAGAATCAATTATTTTAAATTTATGGGTAGTTGCAACTGGATCTTCATCAATACCAGATTTAATTAAATATTTGATTGGATTACTAATTTTATTTTATCTAAATCTACTTTGTCATTTTGGAAGAAAACAAGAAATATATAGTCTTGATAGATTATCATATTATTTATACCTTCCATATTCATTCTGGATTATTTTTGCCTTAATACTAAATATACAGATTGTACATAAACTTTCAACATAAAGTAAACTAATAACCAAACATTCCACTTCTATCTTCCTTTAATTTCCAATTAACCAAAATATCTTGAAGTAAAGTAGAATTTACTTCAAGTAATTTTGTCAAACAACATAACCTACAAACTATATTTTGTTTCAAAACCTTGATAATTTCCTGATATTCAATAATCTCAGTTTTTACAGTTTGATCAATAAGTCGTGATACGAAATCAATCTTGGTCTTCTCGATATCATTATATTCAAATTTAAGAACTTCTTCATCAGTATCAAAATTAATTCCCCAATAACTAGCAAGCTTATATCTCAAAAAATCGGCAACATGAATCTTAAACTTTAATTGTCTAATTTGCTCCTTTTTATCATCTTCAATATCAGAATCAGTAAAATCTTTTTTCTTACTAGAAATTTGTAAATCCAAAATCTTTTCTGACTGTTTACTTACTTTATCTACTGAGTTATTAAATTTATCTATATTTATGCTATCAGCACTTTTTTTAAATAATTCAAAATCAAAAGAATACTTTATCTTTCCAGCACCTTCAGCAGGATTCATAGAAATAAATTCTAGGAACACATCTAATTTTGGTAAGTCTCCTTTTCCTGGTAACATATTCAATAACTTGTGTGAAATCTGGTTGTTAATTTTAATTATAATATCTAAACAATGCTTTATATCATCTAAATTAGGATTCTCTAACGTTAATCCATCTATAATATTTCGATACAAAGTAAGTTCGTCCTTAAAAATATGCTTGTTGATATCTGTATATCCATCCTTAATAATGCTATTAATACTTGTTTCTTGTAAACTCATTTTTTAATACTAGAAGATAAGATCTATTATATTACCTAAATATTTCAATTTTTTATGATTGAATATATTTAAAAAAAGACCAGGTTAAATAGGATATGCAAGATTACGAAAAAAGGAAAAGAGTGATTACCAAAAATACCAAAATACTAAACAATTATGAAGGTTATCATCTAACTCCATATAATAAAGCTAAAAAAGTAAAAAATTTTTCTCCTGGACCTACTAACATTCCAAGTAAAGTATTCGATGAAATTGGTGATGAAATTTTTAAACAATCTAAATGGTCTCAAGGTGTTTCTCCTTTAGAAATCTCACATAGATCACCAGAATTCCTTAGAATAAAAAATAGCTGTGAATCATTAATTAGACATTTATTGTCAGTTCCAAAAAATTATTCATTATTATGGACACATGGTGGAGGTAATGGACAATTCTCTTCTGTACCTCTGAATATGTTTAAAAATGGAAAACCAGCTGGATATTTTATAAATGGAGTGTGGTCGCATAAATCATCAGTAGAAGCTGAAAAGTTTGGAGAAGTTGATAATATAAATATCATGTATGAGGATGAGGGTCAAGATTGGTCATTAATAGAAAAAGATTATTCATATTTATACTTTTGTTCTAATGAAACAGTAGAAGGTGTAGAATTTAGGGAAGATTCTTTTGAATTACCAAAAAAAAATAAATTTAATACTCCTGTAGTTGTTGATATGTCAAGTGATCTGTTTAGTAAAAGATTAGATTGGACTAAAATAGATGTAGCATTTGCATGTGCACCAAAGAATTTTGGTATTCCAGGATCTGCTATTGTTATCATTAATAATGATTTATTTGATACATATGATGATAATTCAAATCAAGTTATACCCTCATTATTAGATTGGAGAATTCTAAAATCATCTGATTCTTTTTTTAATACATTACCAATATTTAATATTTACATAACAGAAAAAATTCTAAAATACTACAAAAAAATAGGAGGAATAAGAAAAATAGAAAGTAAATCAAAAGAAAAAGCAGAATTATTTTATAGTTTTTTAGAGGAAAATCTAGATTTTTATCAACCAATTGTTGAAGATAATAATAAAAGAAGTAGAATGAATATACCATTTACAGTTGGAGATAGATCAAAAGAACTAACAATTGATTTCTTAAAAGAAGCTTATAAAGAAAATATTGTAGGATTAAGAACAAAGACACCTTTTCAGAACTTATCAGAAATAGAACCTCTACGAGCAAGTTTTTATAATGGTATTAGTGTACAAGATGTAAAATATTTGATAAGGTTTATGAAAAAATTCAAAAAAAAGTTTAGTTAAGAAACTATTTAGTATAATTAAAATAATTTTATCTATGAAAATATATACATGAATTTTAAATATACAGGTAATAATGACATTCCACAAAATAGAAGACTATTTGTTAAAGAACAAAATAAAAAAATAGATAATATTGATAGGCTGTATGATAAATGTATGGAGATGAGACTACGTAGTCCTGGTACAAATATTACAATTCCAATGACATTATTTAGAAAATTTACTGACATTTTATTGGATCAAAAAAGATCTCTTGTTCACGAAATTGGAGAAAAATTAGAATACGATTCATTAGTGGTAGAAAATAGCGAACTAAAACAAAAAATTACTCAAAATGAAATAAATAATATAATTGACGAAGAATATCAGGATGATGACGATGAAGACATGTTAGAAAAAGAAATTGACATTGATGATATTGAGGAATTTACTAATCAATCAAAAAATGTGGATCAATACTTTTCTAATTCTGAATTATCACCATTTAATGAAGATCAAAATAATGGTATGTGTCAAGCTAATTTAGATAATGCATTTACTCTGAATGGAAATTGGAAGTCTTGTAACTTTAAATTTGGTAGAGATGACTTTGGTTTGTTGTCAGATAAAAAAAGTAACTCAGTTGATTTTCCATTAGGTACTAAAGAAACAATTGATAATGATCTGGACGCTAATTATTTAAAATTATAAAAAATTTGATTTTAATTTTTTAAAATATATAGAAACTAGTATATAAGTTTCTATATATGAATTTATTTTTACATCATCGCGATATAAGATATCAGGATAATACAACAATGATAAAAATGTATAAAGAATTAAATGAACCTATTATTCCGATATTTATTTTCCCTCCTGAACAGATTGACCCTAAGAAAAATAAATATTTTTCCGACAATCTTGTTCAATTTATGTGCGAATCTTTAGAAGAACTTAATGAAGCATATAAGAAAAAAAAATCTAAAATTCACCTATTTGAAGGTGATAACATTGAAGTTTTAGAAAAAATTCACAAAAAACATAAAATAATAAGTTTAGGATTTAATGTCGATTATTCACCATATGCAAAAGAAAGAGATAATAAGATTAAAAAATGGTGTGAAAAAAATGATATTACATGTTTTTCTGAAGAAGATTTATTATTGGTAGATATTTTAGAAGGAAAAACTAAATCAAAAACTTCAGAACAGCCTTACAAAGTATTTACTCCATTCATGAGATATTTAAGAGCATCTTATAGAGTAGAAAAAATAAATAATACAAAAGTTAAATACACTAAATTTAATCCACAAATTAAAGAAGAGCTTAAGACAGAGGAAATGAAAAAATTTTACAAAAAAAATAATGAATTGAATGTAGAATCTGGTAGAGAAGAGGCTAAAAAGAAATTAAAACTTCTTAAAATACAAAAGGATTACGATAAATGTAGAAACTTTTTGACATATAATACAAGTCATCTATCAGCATATATAAATTTAGGATTGTTATCAATTAGAGAAGTTTATCATCATGCCATGGAAAAATTAGGAGGAAAAAGTGGATTTATTACTGAATTATATTGGAGAGATTTTTATTACAATATATTACATTTCTTTGGTCATGTTATTGGTAAATCTTTTAGACCTGAATATGATAATATTAAATGGAGAAACGATTCCAAACAATTCAAAGCTTGGTGTGATGGAAAAACAGGATTCCCAGTTGTTGATGCATGCATGAGACAAATGAATACAATTGGTTGGATGCATAATAGAGGTAGAATGATTGTTGCTTCATTTCTAACAAAAGATTTATTAATTGATTGGAAAAAAGGAGAAAAATATTTTGCAAACAAATTAATGGATTATAATATGTCAGCAAATAATGGTGGATGGCAATGGGCAGCAGGTAGTGGTACAGATGCACAACCATATTTTAGAATTTTCAATCCATGGACTCAATCTGAAAACTTTGATAAAGATTGTGAATATATAAAAAAATGGATTCCAGAATTAAAAGATGTAGAAAATAAACACATTCATCACTGGGATAAGTTTTGTAAAGAATATGATGTTGATTATCCAGATCCAATTGTTGATCATAAAAAAGAAAGAGAAAATACATTAAAAGTTTATAAAAAATATTTATAAATTTTATTTAAGTTTATCTATTTCATTTTTAATAGTATTATATTTTTTAGTTAGGTATTTTAATAATGATTCATTAGCAAGCCACCATTTATCGCCGTAATCACCTCCATCCCCGCTGTGAGCAACACCTGATTTACCAGTTGTAAAATATCCAAATTCATTTGAAGATTCAAACATGTAACTTTTTGGAGTTAATTTAGTAACTTTTTGATAAACTTGTGGTTCTACAACATATATAAAATCGTCATAAACTTTATTTTTTCTCATGTTAGCTAGCTTTTTGACATCTTTCATTTTTAATAGAGCACTTTTAGGTGGTCTAAGAACAGTCATATCATCGTAATAATCCTGATATGTCTTATCACTTGAATATTTTAATTCTGTCCAATAAACTGTTTTATCCTTTTTTTTTCTTTTATTTTTAGAAAGTTCAACATATTGATCTGATTTTTCCACACTTTTTGTAAGATTTTTTAAAAATTCTTTCTCTTTTTTATATAATTTTTTCAATATATCATTTATTGGTGCAACGTATTTTTCCATATTTATACAAAATTTTAGATTTAAATTTTTTATAGGACAGGAAATTGATTATTTACACTTTCATTTAGTAGGAGGCGTTCCTTTAGGAAGAATGATCGGGTTATCAAAAGAATCTAAAAAATTATTTCAAAAAATTAAACTAAATGATGGGAATCAACAAAGTTGATTCACTCAAATAAAATTTTCAAGTCTGTATTATATGGGTAAAGAATATGAATTTCAGATTCTTGACGTTAATGTAAATGTAATGAAAAAGAAATTAAAAGAAATGAAAGGTAAACAAGTTCATAAAAATATAAAATTAGTAAGATCTGTATTTAACAGATGCAACTCAAAAATTATGGGTTTTGCAAGAGTTAGGTATGAAGGAAAAGATACAACAATGACTGTAAAAATTTATAATAATGTTAAATTTCCTGATGAATACGAGGTAACAATAAAGGAAGATTTTGAAACAGGTAAAAAGTTTTTAGAAGCATTAAATTTAGAAATGACATCATACCAAGAAACTTATAGAGAAAAATGGATGATTCCTATGAAAGGTGTTCATGAGATAACTTTTGATACATGGCCAGGTTTACCACCATATATGGAAGTAGATTGTGATAATATTGAAACAATGAATAAGCTTGTAAAATTATTTAATGTTGATAAAGAAAAAATAACATATGGAGCAGCAGGAAAAAAATATGAAATATATTATGGAATTCCTCAAAAAATAGTAGATAATAAGGTTGAACGTATGACATTTGATGATATTAAAAAATACTTTCCAAAACCAAAAAAAAATAAAGAACTTTTTGATAAAATAACATTACAACAAAAGAAAAAATATGGAAAAAAATAATTAAAAAATTGATAATGAATGTATCGACTACAAAGCAATCTAATGAATGTCTAGTCATTTTTTAATTTAATTTTCAAGTGTTTGTAATTTTTATTCAATTTTTTATATAGACATTTTATTCATAAGATAAAAATTGAACATAATTTATCTAGTGTTAATCCAAAATGAATATAATTAAAACATGGTAATCATAATTAGCGCATTGATAATAGTAATACTACTATTTGTATCATTGGTATGTGAAGAAAGAAGTCGATAAATCAACTCTAATCGACTATTATTAGACGATGAATAGTAACATTATCATAAACATCAAATACTTCTTTGTTTTGATAATAAATTTACATAAAAAACCAAAGATTTTTACATAACATACTTATTCCCAGTAAGATTTTCCATATGAAGTTAATATTTGTTCTCCTTCTTCAATGTCTTTTGTAACTACGAACATAACTCTTGGTTTTTTATCAACATAAGTGACTCTGATTGTAGTATTAGGTTCATCTGATATATTTTTATTATCATTGATAAATCTAAGTTCATTTCCTTCACATTCTGCATCTATACAACAGTTTTTACATGAGGCTACATATATTCCTGCCGAAAATTCTGATACAACTTTTCCGGTATATTGACCTATTATATCATATTTATCGAATTTTTGAGTTGCAAAAAGACCATATTGTCCGTATACAATACTATTTGGATCATCTATTTTCTTTATTCTTACTCCAGTTATGCAATCTTTTTTAATATTTTTAAATCCTAAAAATGACTGTACATTAATATATTCGACATCAGAAGGCCAATTTGAAGGTTTAATTACCATTACTATATAAAAAAATTTGGCTTTTAAATAGATTCATCCCGAATCCAATGATTTGTATTCATGTTGTGAATGTAATTAAATCTCCCAATTTTCATTCATATAAATCCTGAAATTATCAAGTTGTATTGAGTCTTGTGGATTTTGCATTTCCCATTGTTGCAATAAAAGTCTCCCATGTTCAGGATCTCTATTCCATAATTTTTTAAAATCATCTTCTTTTGACCACCTATCATAAGAATAACAATGTTCACAACAATAACTGTATGTCATATTTAGTACTTTTCCCTCAACATAATCTTTATTTAAAACATTAAACTCGTTTTCATCGTAATCGTTTTTACAATCTTGATTTTCACAATAAGCATAATTAAGAACAGAATCTAAATCATAATGAACATGACTAAGTAATAAATTATGATGAACACGAGTAAGATTCCTTTTATGTATATGGTGATATCTTGTTTTATACATTTCCACAATATCTGAATATAAATTTTTAGGTAATAATAATTTTACATTTAACTCCAGATGAACATCTTTTAGTAGTTCCCTATGTACTAAAAAATGATCATTACTTAGATTGTTACCAACCAGTAAATCACTTCCAAGTGACTCTATCATTTCATTATTTGAATTATTAATGTCCATTTTGAACTATATACCTATAATTTATATAGGATATATATATTCAATTTTTTTTAAAGAATAATATATTCTTTTACATTCATTCAATAAACCATTTAATGATCTCTCCACCACGTAATGGTTTTAAAAAAGATTCTCCAAATTTTATTTTTTCTTCAACTTTATATCCTGTCACTAATTTTTTTAATTTAATCTTTTTTTTATTTAATGGTAATCCATAAAAGTTTGCACCAAACCTCGAAGAAAAATTTTCTAACATATCTATTTTTCCTACATTATCAAATGCTTCTGCATAAAGTTCAATTGCAATGTGTCCAGTGAATATTCCTGCACAACCGCATGCACATTCTTTATTTTCGATAGAATGGGGAGCACTGTCAGTACCTAAAAAAAATTTCTTATTTCCAGATGTTGCAGCATCTAGTAATGATTTTCTATCGATTTCAGATTTTAAAATAGGTAAACAATACATATGAGGTTTAATTCCTCCAACCAAAAGATCATTACGATTATACAACAAATGGTGAGCAGTTATAGTCGCTGCCACTTTGTCATTACAATTTTTAACAAACTCTACACCTTCTTTTGTTGTTATATGTTCCATGACTATTTTAAGATTTGGATATTTATTAATAATTGGTTTTAACATAATTTCTATTCCATATTTTTCTCTATCAAAAATATCATATTTGCTATCAGTTACTTCACAATGTACTAATAGTATCATTCCTATTCTTTCCATAGTTTTTAATACTAAATCTATATTTTTTATATCAGTTACTCCAAAATTGCTATTTGTAGTTGCACCAGCAGGATATAATTTACATGCTAATATACCATAGTTTTTAGCTTCTAATATTTCTTCTTCAGTTGTAACATCAGTTAAATATAAAGTCATTAAAGGCTCGAATTTATTCTCTTTTTTTATAAATCGTTTTATAGATTCTCTAATTCTTGATAAATAATTTTCTGCATCATTTTTATTTCTAATAGGAGGTACAGTGTTTGGCATAGCAATACATCTACCAAATCTTTGCATAGCATAAAAAACAGTTGTATCAAGATATTTATTATCACGAAAGTGATGATGAAAATCGTCTGGTAATAATATTTCTATTTCTTTTTCAACTTTACAATTCATTAATAAACTATAATTTAACTCTTTATTAGAATATTACTATAATAAGATTTATTTAAAGAATTGTCTATATAATGTTTAATGAACCGCTTTTTAGATTTTTGTAATTGTTTTGTTGTATTACCAATCTCATCTAGTGTCTTATATATTACATTTAGAGATGTTTATAAAGTATATATATCAGAAGAACAGAAATACCTTTCTAAACTTACTATCAAATCATTAATAAATCCTGGTCTTTTTGTAGGAGGTTTATTTGGGATATTAGGTTTTACCATCGGATATCCTATCATTCCAAAATTATTAGGAAAAATTAGTTAATAAAAATTTTAAAAATTGAAATGAATCTACATTGACTAAAAATCTAATATGTATGAAAAGAAAATTAGATAATGACGTTGAGAATTCTGGATTAAACGATTATTCGAAATCATCTCGTATGTATGAATATACATCAGCTGCAAATCCTAAGCTTAATAATATACCTATTAAAAGTTTTGGTAGTGATTTATATAATACAAAAAATACACATATAACAAAGTTAGATATTTTCTCTGATATTGATACATCATATAGTGCTACATCTCCCAATCTTCTTGCAAATTTTGTTGAGATATTAGAAGATGAATCTATAAAAACAAATGATGTTTCAACCTCAAATGTATTTTATGTAATTAGTGGAAAAGGTAGATCGAAGTGTGATGATAAAAAAATTGAGTGGGGAGTAGGCGATATATTTGTAGTACCAAAATGTAAAAATATTATACATTTCGCTGATAAGGATTCAGCATTATACTGGGTTAACGATTCTCCTCTTATGAAATACTTAGGAGTTACTCCAAAAAATAAAAAATTTATGATAACTCAATTTAAAAGTGTAGATATAAAAAACAAACTGAAAGAATTAGAAAAAGAACCTGGTTCTGAGAAAAGAAATAGACTTGGTGTATTACTAGGTAATGAAGCGACAGAAAGTTCAACTAAAACATTGACTCATGTTTTATGGAGTCTAGTAAATATTATAAATCCAAATCTTGTACAGAAACCACACCGTCATAATTCGGTTGCTCTAGATCTTTGTATAAGTGCAGATGATAATGTATATACTTTAATTGGGAAAGAACTCAATGAAGATGGCACAATTAAGAATCCAGTAAGATGTAATTGGAAGTCAGGAAGTGTATTTATTACACCACCAGGGCTATGGCATTCTCATCATAATGAAAGTAATAAACCAGCATTGGTTTTTCCTGTTCAAGATGCGGGTCTACATACATATTTGAGGACGCTAGATATACAGTTCAGCTAAAGTAAATAAAATCTAAGTTGAAGTAATACAATAATGAGTGACAAATTTAAATTATTATTAAAAAATGTAAATTTGTTTAATTCAATTAAAGAGGATGATAAATTAATTATTGATAGTAATAATGAATTAATAATTGATAAGCCATATTTTTTTAGGCCTATAGTAAGGTATTTTTACTCAAATAACAGAGAAAAATCTCATAAATTTATTGCAAAGCTAATAGATGATTTATCAGAAGAACTAGCAAAATTTTATATTTACAGTATAAACAAATCAAAATTTTCTGCTGATGAAATTAATATAAAAGATTTTAATGAGTATGACGATTATTTTAAAAGATACAAAAAAATGAAAGAATCAATAAATATTCTTTCAGAAACCTATAAAAATGATAAATCATATTCAAGAAAATTAAAATTAACTTGTGATTTAATCGATAAATTAAATCCTCATTATAGAGGTTCCAGCTTAATATCATCATAAAATTACATCCATTAAAAATAAAAAGTATAGATTTATTTATGGATATAAATATCATGGATGGTGGTATGATATTTGAACTGAATAAAAAATATTCTGATTATGGAGAATATGCAGTTCAATATGATCAATCGTTAATCGATAATTTATATAAAAATTATATTAAATTAGGATGTAAATTTATAACAACATGTAATTATTGTTTTAAACCCTCTAAATTAAAAGAATGGGAAAAATACACAAAATTAGCAGTAGATTTAGTTCAAAAATACAGAAACGATGTTAAGGTATTTGGTTGTATTCCACCATTTTTTGATAGTTATAAAAATGGTAATGTAAACGAGGATTTCATTAGTTTTTATCAAAAACTATGTAATATCATGAAAAATAAAATTGATATTTACCTTATTGAAACTTCAGTAAGCATTAATCACGTTTCTAAAATTTATGAAATAATTAAAAAAATAGATCCTGATGCTAAAATAATTGTTTCATTATATCCAAATTCAAAAAATGAAGAAGATATAAGTAAATATTTTGATTTAGATTTATATGGATTATTTTTAAATTGTTGTAGTTTTAATAAAGTTATAGATTTTCACGATAAATTTATAAAAAAATGTTCAAAAATTAATGATATTAATACTTTTGGTTTTAATTGTAATAAAATAAATGAAAAAGAATACTCAAAAAATTGTAATATAAAACAACTACAAAATTTCAAAAAAAATAAAACTATAAATCGATTATCCCTAAACAACTTTATCCAAACTCTTGACTATGAAAATATATATATTGGTGGTTGTTGTGGTTATGGTGTAAAAGAAATGGAAGAATTAATAAATGAAATTATTCCTAGTTAATTCATATAATTATTTCTATCATTTCTATTTTTTAAGAAATATTCATAAATATCGAAATTATCTTTTTCAAATTCTTTTTCTATACCATTTTTAATTTTTTTTGAATTTACATCAAAAAGAAATCTATTAGATATATTTTTTTTACTTTTTACAAATTTATTAGTATCAAAATTTAAAATTTTATTCATTTTTATAATAAAATTTTTTATCATTAATTTTTATAAGAATTTTTCTTTAAGTATAACGTAAAATTTCTAAGTGAATATATATGTTTTACTCTGCAAATGGAGAATTTAAAAATGATAAAATTATAGAAAAATTTTCTGATGTAAATCAATCAGAAAATAATATTAATAAAAAATTAGAAGATTTAACAAATGAAAATAATCAACTTAAAAATAAAATTGAAGAATTATTTAAAATTACTAAAAAATTAGAATTAGAAAAAATCGACTATTTTTATATCAATAGTAAATAAATTAACTATATATACCTGTCAAATAAATACATAATATTTTTTAGTGTCTTACTTACATCTCCACTTGATCCAATCTTAGGATTGAATTCAGATATGTCTACATTCTTAATTTGATTTTTTTTATTTTCATATAAATGATCTAACAAATTCTTAACTAAATCCAAATTTAGACCTTTATCACTAGTAGTTCCTGTTGATGGCATGTAACTAGGATCAAGTCCATCTATATCTAGAGATAAATGGATGGGATTATTACCAACAAAACTATCAATCTTATCAATAGTTTTGCTATTGTTAAATTCATCTGTATCAATAACATCAATATCTTTTATAACATTATTTTCGAATTTATCAATATCTCTTAGGCCTATATACAAAATGTCTTTGAAAGGTAGATGATTACAAATATAATAAAAATTTTCATTGGTATCTAAATTAGTTAGATATCCTAATGGCATTCCATGGATATTACCTGTATCACTAGAATAAGATGTATTTATATCTGCATGAGCATCTATCCAAATTATTTTCAAACCTTCATAATTATTAAGAGAATGTGCTACTGTTGCAATAGACATAGAGTGATCCCCTCCTATGTTAACTCTTGGTCCTTTAATATTATCATTTGCTTCATATAACATTTCCAAATTATCGTATATTGAATTCGATTTTTCTAAATTTAACCATACTTTTTTTGATTTAGTAAAATTATTTTGTTTTTCCTTTTTAAATATAGCTCTACTAATTAATGATGGACCTCTTTCAACACCTTTCTTTTTTTGGCCTAAGTTTGAAGGGAAAAATATTAAATTTTTAATTTTAGATGAACATAGTTTTCTCATTAATTAATCAAATATATTATTTTTTAAACTAAATTATTCAATTTTATTATTTAATAAATAATTTAATAAAAGAGCCTAATGACTCCATTATAAGCCATTATTTAATAACTTTTTTACAAATAAACACATATTAATTTGTTATTTGTAGTTTCCTCTTCAATAATATTTTTAATTATATTCCAGTCTCCTCTGGCTAGACCAGCTCCAATTTTAGGTATACCAATTATCTTATTATTAAAATTCTTATTTATTAATTTGAAAACATTTCTTAAAGCCTCATAATTTAAAGGTCTTTTTCCAAAATAGTAATATTGCGTATAAGCATTTATAATATATTGAGTCTCATTTATTTTTGAAATTGAGTATGTTCCTAATTTATTTTTATCGCCTTTGACAGTTAGTAAATCAGCATTATAGGCATCAATATATTTTTCTTTAATTTTTTTAGCAATACCTGCTCCCATTGTATTAAAACAATTACATCCATGAACTAAAATATCTATTTTTTTATGATCAAATAAATCTAACAAATCTCCTTTTTCAAATTCCATTAAAAATCTTAATATCTATTCTTTATTTAAATTATTAGATTACAATTTAAATAAACAATTATATCAAATATAATAATAGTAATGAATTATTTTTTAATATTTCCTCATAATCTTTTTCCTAAAAAACAACTTTTAAAATTTATACCTAAAGATTTAGATGTTAAAGATTTAAGATTTCTTATAATTGAAGATCCACTTTTTTTTGGCGATAAAGAAAGGATTAAAAATTTTACAAAACTTAAATTAGTCCTACACAGAGGTAGTATGAAATATTATGAAGATTATCTTGACGATGAAATAAAACCAAAAAGTGTAAAATATATTGAATATAATGATGCCAAAAAATATTCGTATCTAAAAAAACTAAAAAAAGAGGACAATATTTATATGTTTGATCCTTGTGACCACTTATTAGTTAAAAGAATAACAAAAATAAAAAAACCAAATATATTAGATACTCCTCTTTTTTTACTATCAAATGAAAACATGAAAGAATATGAAAAAGAAAAAGGTAAATCTAAAACTTTCTTTCATAAACATTTTTATGAATGGCAACTAAAAAATGATCCAGGAGGTATAAAAGTACCATACATAAAAAAATCATATGATGAAGAAAATAGAAAACCTCCTGGAAAACAATTAAAAGTACCAACATTT
>CEWK01035348.1_pt1 | contig 14628 bp, 16 predicted proteins | sample 531431 | NCBI WGS metagenome assembly CEWK01 (sample SAMEA2623059, study PRJEB7988) | marine metagenome | isolation source: saline water (ENVO:00002010), including
TCCTAGAGGAACTCCACAAATAGAAGTAACATTTGATATTGATGCTAACGGAATAGTAAGTGTCTCGGCTAAGGATAAAGGAACTGGAAAAGAACAAAAAATTCAAATTCAAGCGTCAGGTGGCCTATCTGATGAAGAAATTCAGAAAATGGTTAAAGATGCCGAAGCCAACAAAGAAGCGGACAAAAAGAAAAGAGAGTCAGTAGATGCTAGAAACCAAGCCGATAGTTTGGTTTTTTCGACAGAGAAAAGTTTGAAAGAGCATGGAGAAAAAGTCTCTGCTGAAGAAAAGAAAGCTATTGAAAATGGTATAGCAGATCTTAAAAAATCTTTAGAGGGAACAGATATTGAAGATATTAAGAAAAAAACACAAAGTTTAATTCAAGTTTCTATGAAACTAGGTGAAGCAGTTTACAAGAGCCAACAAAAGCCTAAAGATGACGACAAAGGAAGTGACGGACCAAAAGATGCCAAACCAAGTGAAAAAGACAACGTAGTTGATGCAGATTTTGAAGACGTAAAAGAAGATAAAGAAAAAAGCGCCTAAGATAAAAAATAAGGAGACGTCCTGTGGCTAAAAGAGATTGTTATGATGTCTTAGGTATTCCAAGAGGAGCTTCCAAAGAAGATATCAAAAAAGCTTACAGAAAATTAGCTCTAAAGTATCATCCAGACAAAAATAAAGGAGATAAAGCTTCAGAGGAAAAGTTTAAAGAAGCTAGCGAAGCCTACCACATTCTTTCTGACGACAAAAGAAAAGCTAATTACGATCAATTCGGTCATGCTGCGTTTGAAGGTGGAGGTGGAGGTGGCTTTCAGGGCTTTGGAGGTTTTGATAGTTCATCTTTCTCAGATATTTTTGAGGATTTTTTCAGTGATTTTGGTGGTGGCTCAACAAGAAGAGCAAGTAATAGGGGAAATGATTTAAGATACGATGTAAATATCAGCCTAGAAGATGCTTATAAAGGAACAGAAAAAAACGTCAGATACACAACTTATAAATCTTGTAAATCATGTTCTGGTAGTGGGGCTGCGAAAGGCTCTAAGCCTACAAGATGTGACTACTGTTCCGGCAGAGGAAAAGTTAGAACAAATCAAGGTTTTTTTACGGTTCAGCAAACCTGCCCACAGTGTAGTGGATACGGTGAAATGATAGTGACACCATGTAATAATTGTAGTGGAAATGGAAAAGTTCAAGCAAATGAAAATGTTACAGTCAAAATCCCTAAAGGAGTGGATGACGGAACAAGAATAAGACTCACTGGTAAAGGCGAAGCTGGTTCTAAAGGTGGTTCATCCGGCGACTTATATCTTTTTATTACAATAGATAATCATAATATTTTTAAAAGATCTGATGAGAATTTATATTATGAACTACCAATTTCATTCTCTGATGCAGCACTAGGAACGTCTATAGAAGTTCCATCTATTGACGGAGGTAAATCAAAAATAAAAATACCAGCTGGTACTCAACATGGCAAACAATTTAGATTAAAAGGAAAAGGTATGCCGGTTTTAAGAAGAAGTATATTTGGAGATTTGTATATTAGAGTTGTAACGCAAGTTCCTACAGCTTTGTCAAAAAGACAAAAAGAAATTTTGGAAGAATTTAATGATATCGAGTCAAATAAACCTGATCCTGTTGTAAAAAGTTTTTTTGAAAAAGCCAAGAAATTTTGGAAAAAATCCTAGTCAAAATGGAAAATGATCAAATAATGTCAGCAGTTTTTTTAATTGCAGTTTTAGCTTTAATACTGCCTAGTTTTTTATCAACAAATAACAGGTTAAAGCAATTTCTAAGCAACTTATCTATTTGGACTATAATTGTGCTTATTATTATTGTAATTATCTACATATTGAGATGACTAAAAAAATTAATTTAGCAATCACTGGATGTTTAGGAAGAATGGGTAAACAACTAATCCTATCCTCAAAGTCGAGTAATGATTTTAAATTAGTAACATTGACTGAAAATAGAAAAATCAACAAAAAAATACACGGGATCGAACCAGAATTGAATACATTGGATGCATTTAAAAAAGCTAATGTGATTATTGATTTTACAGTTCCAAAATGTACCTTAGAAATTTTAAGATTGGCCGTTAAGTTAAGAAAAAAAGTTGTAATTGGAACAACAGGTTTCACAAGCAAACAAGAGAAACTTATTAAGAGTTACTCTAGAAAGATTTCAATTTTAAAAGCAGGTAATATGAGTTTGGGTGTGAACTTATTAATGTATTTGACAGAAATAGCATCTAAATCACTTGGTAAAAACTTTCTAAGTAAAGTTTACGAAGTTCATCATAAGCATAAAAAAGACTTTCCCTCTGGTACAGCTTTAATGCTTGCAAAAGGTATTGCAACTGGGAAAAATAAGAGTTTAAACAGCCTAATTGGAAAAAAATATTTAAATAAAAAGAACTTCCCTTTCAGCAAAAAAATAAACTTCAATTCAGTCCGGAAAGGAGAATTCATTGGAGAACATGAAGTTATATTCTCAAGTGGTAAAGAAATTGTGAAACTTAATCATGAGTCTTTTGATAGAGCATTATACTCTGAAGGTGCTTTAACTGCAGCAAGATGGTTGATTAAGAAAAAACCAGGCCTTTACTCCATGAGAAACCTTTTGAATTTCAAATAAATTTTAAATAAATTAATTTTGTGAAAATAGTTTACTCGCTTTTAATTTTTTCCATATTATTGTCTTGTGCAACACCGCAAGTTGTAAATGTAAAAAATCCAACAGACATAAATAAAAATTGTGAACAACTAGAAGATTTGGTGGCGGAAACTCAAAAATTTAAAAGAGACGCATTGTTTGAAAAAGAGAACACTGGGGGAAATATGGCAAGAATGATTCTTTTTTGGCCTGCTATGGCTACTACTTTTTATAATTCGGATAAAGCTATAAGAGCTGCTAATGATAGAACATATCACTTGTTAAAAATTATGAAAAAAAAAGAATGTAAAAATATTGATTTAGTAAATGCACAAATTTTTAAGAATTCAAATGACACATTTGTTGGCCAATTAAATACACTTAAAGAAATGTACAGATCAGGCGATCTTACAAAAGAAGAATTTATTAAAGCTAAAAAAAAAGTACTAGAAAGTGAATAATTATAAAAAATCTAAAATTATTTTAAGACATTTGAATAAAATTTATCCTGATGTTCCAATACCATTAAATTATAAAAATAATTTTACACTATTAATTTCAGTCTTACTTTCCGCTCAGTGTACAGATGTTAATGTGAACAATGTAACAAGAAATATATATCCTAGATATAATAAACCACATCATTTTGTTAAATTAGGGAGAAAAAAAATTGAGAGGCTAATAAAAAAAATTGGTATCTTTAGGATCAAAGCTAAAAGTATTTTTTACTTATCAAAAGTTTTAGTTGAAAAGTATAGAGGTCAAGTTCCTAGTACTTATGAAGAATTAGAACAACTCCCAGGAGTTGGGCACAAAACGGCTAGTGTTGTTATGTCTCAAGGCTTTGGTTATCCTGCTTTTCCAGTTGATACACATATTCATAGACTTGCACAAAGATGGGGATTAACTAATGGTAAAAATGTAATTCAAACTGAAAAAGATTTAAAAAAAATTTTCCCTAAAAAATACTGGAATAGATTACATCTGCAAATAATTTGGTATGGACGTGAGTATTGTAAAGCAAGAGATTGTCACGGAATAACTTGTAAAATCTGTAAAAGTTGTTATCCAAATAGAAAAAAACCAATTAAAACTAAAAAAGCATAGAGTATGAAAATTCTTGGTATTGGAAATGCGATAGTAGATGTTATCTGTAAAGTAGAGGAAAATTTTCTTAAAGAAAATTCTTTGACTAAAAGTACAATGAAATTGGTTAATGAAGATGAATTTACAAAAATTCTTTCTCCTCTTAAAATTGAAGATACAGTAGCAGGCGGGTCAGTAGCTAATTCCGTTGTAGGTCTGTCCCAATTAGGAAACAAGGTTGGTTTTATTGGTAAAATAAGTGATGATGAACTTGGTAGTAAGTATGAAGAGGGATTGAGAAAAGAGAATGTTGAGTTTTTTTATTCAAAAAAAAAAGAATCTACTCCAACTGGAACTTGTTTGATTTTAATTACACCGGACTCGGAGAGAACGATGGTAACCTTTCTTGGAACAGCTGGTAAAATTAACGAAAATGATATTCATATCGAAGCTATTAAAAGAAGTGATTTTTTATTTCTTGAAGGTTATTTATGGGATGAAGGTGAGCCTAAAAAAGCTTTTAATAAAGCGATAGAGAACGCTAATAAAGTAGCAATGTCTCTTTCGGATTTATTTTGTGTAGAAAGACATAAATCACAATTTTTAGATTTGGTGAAAAATAAATTAGATATTACTTTTGCGAATGAACAAGAAATAATGTCATTAATAAATACTAAAAAAATTAATGATGTTATTGAATTTGCTAAAAAGATTAAAAAACTTATTGTTATTACTCGAGGAGAAAAAGGAGCTGTGGCGATTAATGGTGATCAGGTAACTGAGACAAAATCAAAAAAAAATCTTCAAATAAGAGATCTTACTGGGGCAGGTGACTTATTTGCTAGTGGTTTTCTTCATGAATTTATTAGAGGAAGTTCTACCCAAAAGTGTTTACAAAATGGAACTGAAATGTCTGCAAAAATAATTCAAATTGTTGGGGCGAGACTTAAATAACTCATCTTTTCTTTCTTTTAAAACTACCTTTGCCTTTCTTTGGTTTGACTACTCTTTTTCGGTATTTATTTGTGAATAAATCTATTGCAATTTTGTTTCTTTTTTTCAGAGGTAATAACCCTCCTTATCATTCATGATAAATTTTTCATCTAAAAACTTATCATTAATTTTTTTTCTAAGTCTATAGATGTGTGTCTCAACTGTATGAGTATCTGCATCAGGAGAGTATTGCCATACCTGAGATAAAATATCTTTTTTAGAAATAATTTTATTTTGTCTTAAAAAAAGTTCTAAAAGCTGTATTTCTTTTTCAGTCAGGGTAATAAAGTAATCACCTTTAATTAATTTTTTTTCATTTTTATCTAATAAATAAGTTTTTATAGTTATTGAAGAATTTTTACTAAATTTTTTTTTTGCAAAACTTGCTTCCAAAGTATCATTTATCTCTTGTATTGATGTAGGGAGCTTTAATATTGTATCGAAGCTTTGATTTTTAGTAATATTTTTTGTAGTGGCTAAAATTTTAACACAATGTAAATTTTTTAAAATTTCTTCCGTATTTTTGTTATCAAGATTATCTTGATGGCATATAAAACCATCAAAATTATCTTTTAATTGATCAGATAATGTTCTTGTATCTGAAGATAAATTAAACTTTAAATAAGCTTTAAGCTCGTTTAGTGTTGAGATAAAACTGTCGGGTGCAGATATTAAAATGTTAAATTTATGCATATATTAGTAAATAAAAAATATCTTACTTATTTTAATAATAAAGTAAAATGTGCTGTTGGTAAAAAAGGAATTAAGATAAAAAAAAAAGAAGGTGATTTAATCACGCCTAAAGGGACTTTCAGAATTAATGATATTTTTTACAGAAAAGATAGAATTAAACATCTGCCGACTAAAATTCCAAAAAAGATTATTAAAAGAAATATGGGTTGGTGCGATGATCCGGGGTCAAAAAAATATAATACACTTATAAAATATCCATTTAGATTCAAGTCTGAAAAACTCTATAGATCAGATAATATGTATGATATTTTTTTTGTTCTTAGTTATAATACAAATCCGGTAAAAAAGAATAAAGGAAGTGCAATTTTCATACACGTAGCAAAAAAAAATTTTTCTCCAACTAAAGGGTGTATAGCAATAAATAAAAATCAATTAAAAAAAATTGCTGGATGTGTAAATAATAATACAAAAATTAAAATAATTTAAGCCCGTTGACCAAATATTAAGCTTCCAATCCTGACAAAAGTAGAATTAAAATTTATTGCAACCTCGTAATCTCCAGACATTCCCATACTTAATTCTTTAAGGCTTAAAGATTTATTCAAAATATCTAATTCAGAAAAATATTTATTTGGATTTTTATCATTTGGAGGTATTGCCATTAAACCAATTACATTTAAATTTTTTTCATAAGTGCAATAATTATAAAATTCATCAACTTCAGCAACTGGTAATCCAGATTTTTGGATTTCATTACCAATATTCACCTGAATAAAATATTTTAACTTTTTTGAATTATTACTTTCACAATGAGAGAAAATATCGGCTAGTTTTTTACTATCTAAAGAATGTATAAAATCAAATATTTCAAAAGCGTTTTTAGCTTTATTGCTTTGAAGTTTGCCAACCATATGTAATTTTATAAATGGTTTTTCTTTTTTTATTAATCTCCACTTTGAAATAGCTTCTTGCACCTTATTTTCACCGAAATGACTATGTCCAAAATCTATTAAAGGTTTTATATATTCAGCAGTAAAAGTTTTGCTTATAGCAATTACTTTAACCTCTTGCCTAGGATTTAATTTTTTAATATTAGAATTTATTTCTTTATAACTTTCTACTATGTTGTTCATATGATCGTTTTAAAAAAAAATTATTTTTTTATAATTAAAAGTATCAAAGATATCGATTTAAGAAAAATCAAAAAACGCTTCAAATTTATAATTATCTATAGGAATTCTGAAAAAAAAGAAAAATATCGAGATCTGCAAAGATTTAGGAACAGATGTAAATCAAAGAATATAGCTTTTTTTGTTGCTAATGATACGTGTTTAGCCGTGAGACTAAAATCAGATGGAATTTATATATCTGCAAACAATAAAGAATTTAAATCACTATTCTTCAAAAAGAATAATTTTAAAATAATTGGTTCAGCCCATAACATTAAAGAGATAAAAAATAAGATTAAACAAGGCTGTGAAGAAATTTTTTTATCAAGGTTATTTAAAGTAAATTATAAACCGACGATGAGTTTCTTGGGTATTAATAAGTTTAATTTTAATTTGATAAATATTTATAAATTTTTAGTTCCATTAGGAGGCATAAATTTTTTAAACTTAAATAAGTTGAACAATATACACTCTAAAAGTTTAGCTATAATGAGTGAGGTAAAAAAAAAGCCGGCGATAATTCGCCGGCTTTTTTAAACATTACAAAAAGTTATTAAAACGCTGTTTTAATACTAAACGTTCTTGTATCGTTGTCTGTACCTGTAGACCATCCAGAGTTCTTCGTTTTAGCATCTTGGAAGCCTAAAGTTAAACCACCCACTGTGTAAGCTAAGTTAATAGCTTTTGTCTCCTGCTCAATTTCTTGACCAGCTGTGTGATTGTGTTTTACTGACTCGATTAAGTTATAAGATAATGCAAAGTCATCGTTTACTGCGTAAGCGATACCTAAAATATCATCTTTATAGAACGTGTCCATTACTTCTGTATTAGCTGTACCTAAAGCTGCGTAAGCTTTCTTCTGGAAACCAACTTTCATTGGTCCTACAGGTAATACTACTGCAACTGTACCACCTTCTTTAGCTTGTGCTTTTGCTACTGTAGAGTCAGATTGATTATAACCTAAAGTAATTTTTGCACCGCCAAGTGGAGTGTCGCCTAGTACTGGTAATCCAGATAATGGGATACCTACGTTAACAGATTGTGCAGATGTTCTTGCAGCATTCGTGTCAGCTGTAGATCCTTTTTCATTATTTGTTGTTCCGTCAAGTTTTGGATAGTAGTTGTACGCGATAGATATACCTGTACCACCTAAGTCTCCATTACTATAACCTAAACTCATTGAACCATCCATACCAGAACCGAAGTCTTCTCCGTAAGAACCAGATCCTGATCCGTTAGCTTCTTCAAATGCTGTTGGCGTAATATCGTCTACAGCGTTTGCAGCGTCACCAGAGTTTGCAATTGAAAGTGTTCCAATTCCTGATGCTAAGCTATATTTATGGTCTGCACCTGAGTCACCTAAAAAAGTTCCATCAGTTGCTAATGACATAGTTACTGTACCGAAATCAGTATCAGTTGAACCTGATAAAGAAATGTCGGTATTCATACCTAATGGGTTACCAGTCGTCGTTGTTTGCTCTGACTGATATGTAGCTTGCATTGAACCAGATACTGACAATTCACCTGCTTGAACAGATGTAAATGCAAATAATCCAGTAACAAAAGCTACTATTAGTTTTACTTGTTTCATATTTTCTCCTTTATATGTATTAAATATAAATTTATATTTATGGACGAAGTATTACACTTTTGATGATCTCAGAAGTTAAAAATCACCAGTAAATACTTATTTATTTACCTTGTGTTGTATATTTACCACATTCAAAAAACTGTCGAAATTCGGTCTTTTTGGCTAATTTATTGAAATTATTATATAGTATGGATACTTCATCATGAGAATACTAAAAAATTTTTTTAAAAGATCTATTTCTCTTGCAATAATTGCTGTTTTTCTTGTCTCTTGTGGTATTGGTGAAAAGGTAAAGGATTTTCATAAACCTGTTGACCTTAGAAATGAACCTTTAGATCCAGATAAAAGAGCGAGGAGGAATATTGAACAAGGAAGAGGTATTTCTATTGGAAATCTCGGAGATAAAAAAACAACTTATGAATTCAGCACTTCAAATCCTCTTTGGAGAGCATCATTAGAAATAATAGACTTTATGCCATTAACAACTGTGGATTATTCAGGAGGAATTATAATAACAGATTGGTATACTGATAGTTCAAACTCTAAAGATTCTATAAAAATAACCCTGAGATTTTTATCTAACGAAGTAAGATCTGATAGTATCAAAGTAATAGTTCATAATAAAAAGTGTGGTACAAATGAAAATTGTGCAATTAACGAAATTGATTCTAAAATCAAATTTGAACTCCAAAAATCTATTTTGACTAAAGCTGCACAAATTGAACTTAACGCTAAAAAACCAAAAAAAAAGAATTAAACTAAAAAGTTAAATGGAAAGATACAGCTTTTTAAATATAGAGAAAAAATGGCGTGAGAAGAAAACATCAAACACAGTAACAAGAGATAACTCTCATAAAAAATACTATTGTTTAGAAATGTTCCCTTATCCATCTGGTAAAATACACATGGGGCATGTCAGAAATTACACTATTGGAGACGTTATTGCTCGTTACAAATTTTTAAATGGTTACAATGTTTTACACCCAATGGGATGGGATGCTTTTGGATTACCGGCTGAAAATGCATCGAAATCAAATAACTTACATCCAAAAAAATGGACTTATGAAAATATTAAAGTAATGAAAAATCAACTTAAATTACTTGGTTTGTCTATTGATTGGGAACAGGAAATCTCTACTTGTGATAAAGATTATTATAAACATCAACAAGAACTATTCATTGATTTCTATAATGCAGGTTTAGTTTCAAGAAAAGAAACGTATGTAAATTGGGATCCCGTAGAAAACACTGTTCTTGCCAATGAGCAAGTAATCAATGGAAAAGGTTGGAGATCAAATGCAACGGTTCAGAGAAAAAAACTTTCTCAATGGTTCTTTAATATAACTAAATTTTCTGAAAGTCTTTTAGATGACCTTGAAATATTAAAAGGTTGGCCTGATAAAGTAAAATTGATGCAAAAAAATTGGATCGGCAAATCGAATGGTTGTGATATCAATTTTCAATTAACTGAAAGTGAAAATAAAATAAGTATATTTACAACAAGACCCGATACAATTTTTGGTGCTACATTTATCGCTTTATCAGTAGATCATCCTTTAAGTAGAAATTTTAAAAATGATAAAAATTTTTTAAGTTTTAAAGAGGATTGTAATAAAACAGGGACAACCGAAGAGGCTATAGCTAATGCTGAAAAATTAGGTTTCAATACAAAACTCTTCGTAAAACATCCCTTTCTAAAAAATAAAAAAATCCCAATCTTTTTCGCGAATTTCGTATTAATGGATTATGGGAGTGGTGCTATATTTGGTTGCCCTGCACACGATCAAAGAGATTTTGATTTTGCAAAAAAATATAATCTTGAGATCATCAAAGTCGTATCTGAAGGCAAAAAAAATCTAGAGTTGAGCGAGGCCTACACTGGTAATGGTAAAATGATTAATTCTGACTTCTTAAATGGTTTAGACGTGGAGGAGGCTAAGAAAAAAGTGGTAAATGAGATAGAAAAAATAGGTTTCGGAAAAAAAAAAATATTGTATCGACTTAAGGATTGGGGAATATCACGGCAACGTTACTGGGGTTGTCCTATTCCTATGATTTACCTTGAGGATGGTAGTGTAGTTCCAGTGGATAAAAGCGAATTACCTATTGAATTGCCGGAAGATATCGATTTGAACTCAAAAGGAAACCCACTGGATACACATCCAACTTGGAAAAATACAAAACATAAAACAACGGGAAATAAAGCTAAAAGAGAGACTGATACTTTAGATACTTTTGTGGACTCTTCTTGGTACTTTTTAAGATTTTGTTCTCCAAAATTTAAAGATGGTCCCTTTGATGAAAAAAAAATTAAATATTGGATGCCAGTAGATCAATATATTGGTGGAGTAGAACATGCAATTCTCCATCTACTTTATTCACGTTTTTTCACAAAAGGTATAAAAAAATGTTATGAGAAATTTAATCACTCAGAACCTTTTAAAAATTTATTTACACAAGGAATGGTATGTCATGAGACATACAAAGATCAAAATGGTAATTGGCTTTATCCATCTGAAATAAAAAAAACAAACTCAACAACAGCAGTTAAGTTAACTGATAATACAAAAGTAATTATCGGTTCGTCTGAGTCAATGTCTAAATCGAAAAAGAACACTGTTGACCCAGAGGAGATGATATCTGAGTACGGTGCTGACGCAGTTAGATGGTTTATTCTTTCTGACAGCCCTCCCGAAAAAGATGTACAATGGTCTGCCACTGGAGTAGCATCTGCTAATAAATTCTTGCAAAAAGTATGGAATTTAAATTATTTAATTTCAATTAGAGAAAATAAAAAAGTCGATAAAAAACTTGAAGTAAAGTTCAATTTGCAAATAAATAATTTTGTAAATAAAATTGACAGTTCGATCAATCAATTCCGTTTTAACGTTTCTATTGCTCATTTTTATGAACTTTATAAGTTATTTAGAGACAACTTGGAGTCGCAAATAAGCAGTGTGGTTATAAAAAATAACATGATTAAAATAATGAAATTAATGATCCCTTTTACTCCACACTTAGCTAATGAGTGTTTAGAGTTATTAAATTGTAAAAATGTCGATAATTGGCCTATAATTGATAAAAAAAATCTTCTTGATGAGGTTAAGTTGGCTATCCAAATAAACGGAAAAACGAGAGACATACTTTTAATTAAAAAGGACCTTATGGAAACGGAAATAAATAAAATAATTCTTAAAAAATCTAGAGCGAAAAAATATATTGAACAAAAAAAAATAGTTAAGACAATATTCGTAAAAAACAAAATAATTAATTACATTGTTTCAAACTAATGAAAAATTTTACTTCTATATTAATCGTAGCAATATTCATCACAAGTTGTGGTTTCAAAGTCGTAGATCGTTCAAGACTTAGTAACTTTGAAATTTCAGAGATAAATACCAAAGGTGATAAAAAAGTTGGCTATATAATAAGAAATAAATTGATGCTTTATTCAAGTTCAGGTGGTAAAGAATTAATTTCTATTAACCTTGACGGTACAAAGAAAAAAATTGTAAGAGAAAAAAATATAAAAAATGAAATTACGAAATATCAAATATCAATCATTGCTGATATTAAATATAGCTTAAATAATAAGGAAAAGATTTACCAATTCTCTAAATCAAAAACAGCGGACTATAATGTCCAAACGAAGATTTCTGATACACTAAACAACGAAAAAAGACTGATTAAGTTGTTAACTGAAAGTTTAGCACAAGAAATCGTAGACGAATTAATTTTTTCAATTAATGCAATATAAAAGTTATTTAGTTGAACAAAACCTTGAGAGCATCAAAGAAAAAATAATTCTTTTTTTTGGTGAAAACCTAGGATTAATAAATGAATTTAAAAATAAAATAAAAAAAAGTAGTGAAAATTGTAAAATTATTAGATTAAGCCAAGAAGAAATATTAAAAAATAATAGTATTTTATTAAACGAAATCACTAATTTATCATTATTTGAAGAAAAAAAAATTTTATTTATTAATAATACTACTGATAAAATTTTAGAAATTGTAAATGAAATAGAGGAAATTATCAAAGATCAAAAAATATATTTTTTCGCAGACGTACTAGATAAAAGGTCAAAATTAAGAAATCATTTTGAAACATCAATCAATTGCTCAGCAATTGCATGCTACAATGACAACGAATTAGGGATGAGAAAATTAATTCAAAGTAAATTAAAGGAATTCTCGGGATTATCACCATATAATATTTCCTTAATTTTGGATAGCTGCAACTTGGATCGAACAAAGTTAAGTAACGAAATTAGTAAAATTTATACATTTTTTGAAGATAAAAAATTGGATACAGAAAAATTAGAGAGACTATTAAACCTAAGAGAAAATGATGATTTTAATAAACTTAAGGACGAAGCTTTATTGGGAAATAGAACCCAAACAAACAAACTCTTGGCAGATACCCTTTTAAGTCCTGAAAAAAATGCACTTTATTTAAACACTATAAATCAAAGATTAGTAAAAATACTGGAAATTTCAAAAAATAATGAAGATGATATAGAAATTGCAGTCAATAAATTAAAACCGCCAATTTTTTGGAAAGATAAACCAAAAGTTATTCTACAAGCAAAAAAATGGAACCAAGAAAAAATTCAAACAATACTTAAAAAAACATATGATCTAGAGGTAGAAATAAAATCAAATGCATTATCAAACAAAAATATACTTATTAAAAAATTACTAGTTGATGTTTGCGAATTAGCTAATTCTTAGTTAGCAGCTCTGAAATTAAACTAAATTGATCTAGATCTTTGTACTCTATGGTAACCTTGCCAGAATTATTTTTTTTATTAATTATATTTACTTTAAGACCTAATATTTTTTCTATCCTTTCTTGAGTTTTTAGAATATTAGCATCGATATGTTTATCTTTTTTATTTTCTTTTTTGTTTCTAATTAAATACTCAACTTTTCGAGCACTGTAATTTTTAGATACTATTTCCTCAGCAATAGAGGATGCGTTAGAAATTCCGATTAACGGTCTAGCTTGACCTGAGGTTAACGTGCCCTCCTCTAACATTGAGATCACATCTTTTGGCAAAGTTAATAATCTCAAAGTATTGCTTATATGACTTCTGCTCTTTGACATAAGTTTTGAAATACTTTCATGATCATATTTAAATTCTTCGTTTAACCTCTTATATCCTCTTGCTTCCTCAATGGGATTTAAGTCATCTCTTTGGATGTTTTCAACTATTGCTACTTCTAAAGACTCTACATCGCTTAAATCTAAAATTGTCACAGGAATTTCGTTTAAACCTGCTCTTTGAGCTGCCAACCACCTTCTTTCTCCAGCCACTATCTCATATCTTCCAGAGCCTGATTTACTATGCCTCACAGCAATCGGCTGAATTACACCGTTTTTCCTTATAGAATTAGCCAATTCATCAAGTTTTTCCTCTTTGAAATTTTGCCTTGGTTGGTAAGGATTTCTCGATAAATCTGCAATTGCTACCAAGTTACTCTGATTAGTTATTTTTGTTTTTTCTTCAGGAGATGAATCCCCGAAAAGTGCGGATAATCCTCTCCCTAAACCCTTTTTTTTGCTAGCGTTCATGCGGCGCTTTCAATTTGATTTTTTTTTAAAAATTCTTCAGCTAATTTAAAGTAAGATTTACTTCCAACACAATTTTTGTCGTATACTACGCAAGGTAATCCATGTGAAGGAGCTTCGGATAAACGGACGTTTCTTTGAATAACGGTCTGATATACTTTTTCTTTGAAATAATTTCTAGCCTCTCTGTCGACCTCCGAAGAAAGTTTATTCCTTTTATCAAACATTGTTAGCAAAATACCTCTGATCTTTAGGCTAGGATTAAGATTTTCTTTTATACGATCTATCGTTTTTACAAGTTGAGTAATGCCTTCTAATGCAAAAAATTCTGTTTGAAGTGGCACCAATAATTCGTCTGAAGCAACCAATGCCATTATAGTAAGCAAACTCAAAGATGGTGGGCAGTCTATGAAAATATTATCATATTTTTTTAATGTTCCGTCTTTTTTTAAATTCAAAATTTCTTTTAATACAAATGCTCTGTTAGAATCATTGGCAGTCTCTACTTCAAGTCCGGAAAGATTTACGTGCGAACCTATTAAATCTAGATTTTTAATATCTGTATTCTGAATTACATTTTCAATATTAATTTTGTTAATCAAAAGATTGTAAACATTCTTGTCTTCATCATTATTATTTTTTCCTAGACCAGTTGTTGCATTGCCTTGTGGATCTAAATCAATCACTAAATTATTTTGACCCATAATGGACAGCGAGGCAGCTAAGTTTATTACTGTAGTTGTTTTTCCCACACCACCTTTTTGATTTATGATCGCTAGTATAGTTGGTGATGACATTTACTTGTTAATCTCCATCAGAATTATTTTTGAATCTTTGTTTGTCATACTGCTTTCTAATTTATA
>CEWK01043260.1_pt1 | contig 14599 bp, 13 predicted proteins | sample 531431 | NCBI WGS metagenome assembly CEWK01 (sample SAMEA2623059, study PRJEB7988) | marine metagenome | isolation source: saline water (ENVO:00002010), including
CTAAAAATAATCCAATCATTTAATATTTTCTGGAAGAGATATTGGGCGCTTTTTATCTGAATTTATAAAATCAATGATGGTTTTAACATATTTATTTTCTTTGATTTCTGTATTTAGATTTTCTACATTAGATCTAAAATTTTGATTACTAAATACTAGCTCATAAAAATTTTGTAGTATTTTAATATCTTTATTGGGAATTTTTGCTCTTCTTAAACCAATAATATTAAGTCCGACTAAATTATTTCTATTCCCTAATGATAACCCAAACGGAATCACATCACTTAAAACACCGGTCATCCCTCCAATCATTGACAAATGCCCTATTCTTGAAAATTGATGAATAGCACAACTACCTCCAACTACAGCATTATCTTCAATTGTAACATGACCGCCAACTTGAACATTGTTTGCCAAAACTATATTATTTCCAAGATTGCAGTCATGTGCAACATGACAGTATACCATCAATAAATTGTTGTCTCCAAGTTTAGTAATTGTGCCACCCTGAGAAGTGCCAGGATTAATATTTACATACTCTCTGAATTTATTGTTATTTCCGATTTTAATCGAATTTCTCTCTCCTTTATACTTTAGATCCTGTGGATCTGTACCTATAGACACAAAAGGAAATATCTCATTATTTTTTCCAATTTTAGTATTACCTGCTATATTTACATGAGAATGTAATTTAGTATTAGTATCTATTTCAACATCTGGACCTATAATGCAATAAGGTCCAACTTCAACATTATTAGAAATTTTTGATTTTGAGTCTATTATTGCCGTATGATGTATCACAATAAATTGATAACAAATATATAATTAAAAGCTTATCAAGAATTACTACTAATTATTTCTTTCGATCCACTATTGTTGCAGCCCATTGAGCGTCTGCCATTTTTATTCCATCAACTATTGCTTCACCTTTATATTTCCAAACTCTACCATGCGATCTAACTGCTTCTATATTCAATTCTAATTTACAATCAGGTATAACTGGATTTCTAAATCTAGCTTTATCAATTGTCATTAAAAAAACTAATTTGTCTTCATATGTTTTTCTATCTATGCCTGCAGCTGTCAAGGCAGCAGCAGCTTGACCAAAAGCCTCGACTATTAATACGCCAGGCATGACAGGTTCACCTGGAAAATGGCCTTGAACAAAAAAACTATCTTTCTTAACGTTCACAATAGCAGTTGCAGATTTTAATTTTTTTATGTTTATTAATTCATCCACTAATAACATTGGTTCTCTGTGTGGTAATAAATCTTTGATTTGTTCTTTATTTAATTTATCAGTCATACTCAATTATTTTCTTTTAAAAATGATTTGATATCTCTTGCAGGATAACCCATCACTCTGGTATTGTCTGGAATATTTTTTATTACACCACTTCCACCACCAATTTGAACATTGTTACCAATCTTAATATGTCCAGAAATGCCTGTTTGTCCACCTATCATCACATTATCACCTATTGAAGCGCTTCCAGCAATACCAACTTGTCCGGTAATTATACAGTTCTTTCCAATATTTACATTATGAGCAATATGGACCTGGTTATCTAGAAAAGTATTGGTTCCTATAATTGTGTTGGATATTGAACCTCTATCAATAGTATTATTGCAACCTATTTCAACGTTATCATGAATAATTACCATGCCGATATGAGGATACCTTAAATTAGCTTTTTTATTAGGAAAAAAACCAAATCCTTTTTTTCCAATAACCGAACCATCTAGAACCCTGACATTTTTTCCTATTAAAGAATTTTTTATTATAACATTATTACCGATTATACAATTTTTACCTATATGTACATTGGACTCTATTATTGAATTATGTCCTATAATAGAATTTTGTCCTATTTTAACATTTTTACCAATTAATATATTTTCACCTAATATTATATTTTTATACATTTTTTTTCTTGGTTTTTTTAATTTAAAGTCAACAGCATCAATTAAAGCAGTTGGATAGAAGAGATCCACTACTAATGATACAGAATTTAATACATTATCAACAACAATTGGGTTAGAGAACGAGTCAACATAATTTAAGTATTTTTTATGAATAATTATATGTTTAGTTTTAGTTTTTTTAAGGTCATCTAGATATTTTAAACTATTGAAAAAAGAAATATCTTTTGAGGAAGCATTTTTTAAATCTTTAATGTCATTAATTTGTAGTCTTGAAATTTTTTTAATATTTAAAATCTTATAAATTTTAGATAAAGAAATATTGTTTTTTTTTTTAAAGAAAAGATTTTTAATTTTCACTTAATAAATCCTTATCGATAGTAAGTTTATTTAACTTGTTTAAAATATTTTCTGTGATGTCTAGAGCTTTAGAGCCAACTAATATATTTTTTTTGTCTAAAACTATAAGTATATCATTATCCTTAACGTATTTGGTAACAATGGGATTTAGATTATCTAAAATTATTTTTGTATATTTTTTTTGTTCAGCAGATAATATTTGATTATTTTTTTTTAAATCTTTTTGATATGTATTTAAAAGTTGATTTAATTTATTAATTTTATTATCTATCTCTTCTTTTTTAAGAATATTTTTTTGCTTATTTATTTCATTTTCTTCGTTTTTAATTTTTTTTTGTTGCGAAATTAATTTTGATTTATTTTCATCTTTAATCTTTATTAATTTATCCTTGTAAAATAATCCTATTTTTGAATTATCAATAATAAATTGAACATCTAAATAAACAACTTTTTCTGTTGAAAAAGCATGAGTCGTTTTTAATAAAAAAATTAAGATAATTAATAGTCTCATTAAAATGATGTACCTATTTGAAATCTAAATTTTTCTGTGATATCTGTTTCTGCTTCAGAAATAGGTATAGCATATGAAAAGGTCATTGGACCAACAGGACTAAACCAATTTAGTGCCAAACCTGTAGAAGATCTTATTTTATTTGAGTCCAAATTATCGTTGTAATCAACTTTCCAAACATTTGCCATATCTAAAAATAAATTGAAATCTAAATTTTCATTTTCATAAAATATATTTGGTAATGTAGAACTTAAATTTAAAGCAGCTGCATAATTACCTCCAATATACTGAGAACCTTCTTTGGGACCAATTTTTCCAGATTCAAATCCTCTTAACAATCTACCTGGGATATATACCCTTTTAGAGACTCTAACATTATCCTCTAATGAATTTATTGATTTTAACAGAAATTTAGCCGATAAAATTAAATTATCATTTACAGAATGATAAGCTGCTGTACTAAAAGAGTTTTCAATTGATAAATCATCAGAATATATTGGAAGTGTTTGACTAAATTTATTTATAAAACCATCTGACGGCTGAAAATTTTGGTCTAATTTATTGTAAGAAATCGAGTAAGACAATAAATTTTCAAAGTAATTACCCTCTTGCTTTTTAACAATATCACTTGCTGTTGAAGAAGTTTCTAGATCTTCATAGAAATTAGATAAATCTAGATTTACAAATAAATCGTCCATTTGTTCGAAACCTGTACCCAAAATAAAACCTGTTCTGCTAGTTTTATAACCGCTAGCACTCATAAAATCATTTGATGAGCTTTCTATTACAGTTTTTATAGATTTATCTGAATTTTTAAAATTTGGATTTATTACAGAAAACTTACCTTTAATTGAGTCTTCGGTTAATAGTAAGTTTGTGTCTAATTTAATGCCAAGACCCAGATAGTTATTCTCTTTGATACCTGCAGAAAGAGTTGTTCCAACTGTACCAGTCCCAGCTCCTGCAAATATTTCACCAGTCGGTTTTTCTTCAACATTAATATTAATAATTTTATTTGAGTCATCAATTGAGGAAATTTCGTAGTTTACTGTTTTAAAAATATTTTTTGCTTTTACATTTTGTATAGATTTTTCAAATAATAATTTATTAAATGGGTCGCCTTCATCAACAATAAGTGTATTTCTTATAACTTTTTCATCAGTTATAAAATTACCTAAAATATTTATTCTTTCAACAAATTGTTTTTCTATATCTTTAAATTTTATAATTATATCGATGGTGTTATCTTTGTTTAATATTTCATCATATGTTGCATTAATAAATATAAAGTCATTTCTCAAAGTATAAATATTTAAATCGTCTATAATTTTATTTACAATTTTTTTAGAATACTTTTTTCCTTTAATTTTTTTAAATCTTTTTTCAAATTCACTAAATCTATCAGTATCAAAATTTAAATTTTTACTTATTGATATATCATTAAAATAATATTTATTTCCTGCATCGATGTTAAAAATTATTTCAAATTGGTTCTGTTCATTTATAATTGCAGAGGAAGACTTTATTTTTACATTGTAATAACCTTGGTTCTGATAATATTTTTTTAATCTTACAATATCAGCATCTATTCTATTCGAATCTAAAAATTTATTTCTCGTTAGAAATTTCCAAAATTTAGCTTCTTCAGAAATAATAATATTTCTCAAAGTACTATCTCTAAAAACTTTATTCCCAATAAAATTTATTTTTTTAGTTTTAGCAATTTCACCTAAATCAAAATCATAAATTAAGTCTATTGTATTATTATCATTTTTAATAATAGTACTTTTTAAAGTGACATAATAATAACCGTAGGATTTCAAAATATTTTTTAATAGTATTGTTTGTTCTTTAATTTTATTTTCGACAAAAGGATACTTCTCAATTTTCGAGGTGACCTTCTCTAAACTATCTATAATAAAATTTTTGTCTATTCCATTAATTAAAATCGATTGTATTATAGGATTTTCCTCAACTTTAATTTCTACAATTCCATTTTTGTTAGATGCTGAAACACTTTTAAAATAGTTTGTAAGATAAATATTTTTTAAAGAATTATTTAAAATATCGACATTTATTTCGTCACCCACTTCTAAATTAGAAAACATTATTATTGTCTCATCTGTAACTCTATCGTTTCCAATTATGTTAAATTTTTTAATAGTCTCTGAATTTGAATAATTAATAAATACAATTTGAAAAATAAAAATATAAAATAATTTTTTTAGAAATTTTTTATTTATCATAAAATTTAATATTACCTTCTAAATATTTTTTTGTAATGGTGATCATTTTTTTTATATCATAAATATTTTTAGGTTTTAATTTATAATATTTGCTTAAATAAGGCTTATTAATCAATCTTAAAATATTCATTTGAATGGATTTATAATTAATTTGACCATCTAAATATTTATAAACAAGATTATCGTTTATTGTAATTAATATAGTTTCAAAATATGATGAGCTTTCTGGGATTAAATCAATTATAGATAACAATGGAAATTTTTTTTTTTCAGGAACTAAGAATTTGATTTCATTAAAATTTTTTAATAAATTTTTATTTATATTTTGCCTGTCAATTTCATTAATTTGTAAAGCGTTTGTAATAGGAATTGTCATATTAGTTTCATGAGCTAAAAACTTAATTATATTATGTTTAAAAAAAACTATTGCATGAATAAATGATGATGGTTGGATCAAAATACTAATATACTTTTTCTTTAAATCGAAAATTTTTAATGCCTCAATATATTCAAAAATTTTATTCATCATTGTTGCTGAATCTATAGAAATTTTTTTTCCCATCTTCCAATTGGGATGTTTTAAAGCATCTTTTGGATCGATATTTGACAGATTTCTTTTTGTTTTGTGTAAAAATGGTCCTCCTGATGCTGTCAATATTACTCTATCTATAGTTGATTTAGGTTCATTTTTTATAAGCTTCCATATTGAAAAATGTTCAGAATCAATTGGAACAAAATTAGTTTTAAATTTTATTAATTTTTTTTTTATTATATCCCATCCACAAATTATTGTTTCTTTATTAGCAATTAGAATATTTTTAGTGTATGGAATTATATTTAAAGTGGGTTCAAGTCCATCAATACCAGAAATAGAATTTATAACATAATCTATTTTTTTCAATTTTAGAATTTTTTTTATATTTTTAATACCTAAATATAAATTGATTTTTTTTAATTTAAATTTTTTTTTATAATTAAAATACTTTTTTTTGTCCTCTATGATAACATTTTTTACTTTAAATTTAATTGCCTGATTAAATATTTTCTGAACATTACTTTTAGTTGTTAACAAAAGTATTTTATAATTTTTATTTTTTTTTAGTACAGTTAATGATGATGATCCAACTGATCCTGTTGATCCCAAGACTACAACATTTTTGATCATAGTAAAATTTTTAAAACCAATCCTATTGGAATAGCAAAAATTAAGCCATCTAATCGATCTAATGCACCACCATGACCAGGTAGCATAATTCCGGTATCTTTAATCTGTGCCTTTCTCTTTAGATATGATATTATCAAATCACCTAATTGTGAAATTAGTGATATTAAAATAGAAAATATAATTATATTATTAATTTCAAAATACTCTTGAGCATAAATTACTGCTACCGATATAGATAAAATAAAAGATCCAATCATTCCTGATATAGTTTTATTTGGACTTATTTTTGTAAGTTTTTTACCTTTTAAAGTTTTACCAAATATGAAACCACCTATGTCGGAAAATATACATATTAAAAAAATTATATATATATATAATTTATCAACTTCATTATTTCCTGTAAAAATAGTCCATAATTTTAATACTATAAAAGTTAGGTAAATGACTGATAATAGTTGAAATATTAAATGATATATTTTTTTTTTATTAAATATCTTTCCAAATATAAAGTTAAATTCGAATATAATTTGGTATAGAAAAAAAATTAATAAGATAGACAAAATTACACTATTTATCAGAGATAATGCTACAAAAGTCAAAAGAATTAAAGAAGTAACTATACGCTTACCTAATTCCGTCATCTATACCTCCAAAATTTCTCCTGACATGTTTAAATTTTTTTAAAATTCGTAAAAAATCTTTTTCATTAAAATCAGGCCACATTTTTTTTTCAAAAAAAATTTCTGTATATATGATTTGCCAAATTAAAAAATTACTAATTCTTTTTGTATTCCCTGTTCTAATCAATATATCAGGATCTGGAATATTATTTGTGTACAAATTTTTTTCAAAATTTTTAAAATTTATAGATAATAGTTTTTTTTTCATTATCTTAAACGATCTAACAATTTCTTGTCTTGATCCATAATTAAGTGCCATATTAATCTGAATTTTATCGTTATTTTTAGTTAATTTTTCAACTTTATAAATTTTATTCTTTAATCTTTTAGGAAAAGGTGAAATGTCTCCTATAACTTTAATTTTAATTTTTTTTTTTTTTAAATTTTCTAGTTCTGTATCGATATATTTTTCAAGCAATGTAAATAAATATTTGATTTCATTTAAAGGCCTTTTCCAATTTTCTGTTGAAAAAACGTATAATGTTAAAAATTTTATATTTTTTTTTTGTGCGGTCGCAATAATTTTTTCAACAGCTTCTAAACCTTTTTTATGTCCAAAATTTCTTGAGTTTCTTTTTTTAATACCCCACCTTCCATTACCATCCATAATGATGGCGACATGTTTCGGAGATTTCATATTGTCATTATTTCTTTTTCTTTTGCTGAAACTTTCTCATCTACTAGATTTATATTTTTATCTGTAAGTTCTTGAATATTTTTTTCATAATTTTTTTCATCATCTTCTGATATTTCTTTTGATTTAAGCATTTTTTTTAAATCATCATTAGCCTCTCTTCTAATGTTTCTGATTGATACTTTACATTTCTCTCCCATTGATTTTACCATTTTTTTCATATCCACTCTTCTTTCTTCGCTTAAATCAGGGATTGGTAATCTAATTAATTGTCCATCAATTTGAGGATTCAAACCAAGTTCCGACTTTTTAATCGCAGAATCTATAAATGAAATATTATTTACATCCCAAACCTGTATGTTGATTGTTCTTGGTTCAGGAGTTGAAATTGTTCCCAATTGGTTAATTGGCATTTTTTGGCCATAAACTTCAACTTTTACAAAATCTAGCATACTGGCATTTGCTCTACCAGTTCTCAGAGTATTTAGTTCTTTTGAAAAAACATCAATAGTCTTTGACATCTTTGATCTGTATGAGTTGTCATTAAACATCATTCACCAATTTTTATTCGAAAAAATTCTTTAATTTTTAAATTTGGAGCATTAATTTCATTTAAAATATCTTTAACTTTTTTTTTTGGCTCCATTACCCAATCCTGAGACATTAAACCATTTTCTTCTTTAAATTTATTTAATTTACCAATACTAATTTTTTTCGCAATTTCTTCAGTTTTTCCAGAATTTTTTAACTCTTCAGCAATTAATGTTTGTTCTTTTTTTATAATTTCTTCATTTATTTCATCAGAACTTAAGGCTATTGGATTTGAGGCAGCAATATGCATTGATAATTGTTTGCCAAAAATTTTAATCTCCTCATTATTCTGAGATGCTTCAATAGAAACAATTACACCGAGTTTAGAAACATTATCTTTAATTACAGAATGCTGATAGATATAATTTTGAGAATTGGAATTTTCAATAGTTTTTGTTTTTCCAATAGTTATTTTTTCACCAATTTTTGCTATCATTTCTACAAGATTGTCTTTAACATCTTTTCCATTTGACATTTTCGTACTATTTAATTTTGTGACATCAGATGAGCATGTGTTGTTTAACTCACTTAACTCTTTAACAAAAGACACAAAATCTTCATTTTTTGCAACAAAGTCTGTTTCGCAATTAACTTCAATCAAAGACGTTTTATTTTCATCACCACTAATTACTATTACTCCCTCTTTTGCCTCTCTATCCATTTTTTTTGAGGCTTTAGTAATGCCTTTTACTCTTAAAATCTCAACCGCTTTATCAAGATTTCCATTTGCTTCTTTTAATGCTGCGTTACAATCTTTAAAACCAGCACCTGTAGATTGTCTTAATTTTTTAATTTGATCTATATCACTCATTTGATTTAAATTAGGCTTAAATTAATTTAATATTTTATCTGAAGGTTTCTCTTTTGTGTCATTTTTTTCTGTTGAAATATTGTCAGGAAGTTTTGTATCATTATTTTGCTGGGTAATATTTTTCTTTGCATCATTAATGGTATCCTTCATCATATTACAATATAAATCAATTGATCTTCTAGCATCATCATTTCCTGGAATAGGATAATCTATACCATCAGGATTTGAGTTTGTATCTAAAATTGCAATAATTGGTATTCCAAGTTTAATCGACTCTTTTATTGCTAATGACTCATAGTTAGTATCAATTATAAATACAAGATCTGGAACTTTTTTCATGTTCATAATTCCACCCAAAGATCTTTGTAATTTATCTCTCTGACCACTCATTTTTAGTAATTCCTTTTTTGTAAAACCTCTGTTTTCAGCAGACAAATCTGAATTTATCTTATTTAATTTTTTTATTGAATTAGAAATTGTTCCCCAATTAGTCAACATTCCACCTAACCAACGATAATTTACAAAATATTGGTTAGTGTCTTTAGCTAATTGAGCGACAGCCTCTGAGGCCTGCTTTTTAGTAGAAATAAACAAGATACTTCCTCCTGTTGAAATAGTATTATGAACTTTTTCAAGCGCCACATTTGTTAACTCAAGTGTTTGGGTTAAATCTATTATATGTATGGAGTCTCTTTTTCCAAAAATATATTTTTTCATTTTTGGATTCCATCGTAAAGTTTTATGTCCTAGATGGACACCAGCTTCAAGTAATTGTTCTATTGTTATTTTTGGTATCTTCATAATTTTTCCCGGTTATGCCACCACAATTATTGCCCTAAGGGGACCGGAGGTATAAAACCACTAATTGTGTGCGTGTTAATTTGTGTGATAAATACAAAAAAATTAATAAAAAACAACCTTTATTTTTGCTCAATTTCTACATTTTCAAGCAAATTTAATGTGTTTAATAACTGATTGTTAATTTTTCTTTTATTTTGAAGATGAAATTTATGAATTTTATTATCCTTATCAAGTATTATATTAACTTTCGTTTTCCCATCTTTTAAATTTAGTTTTTTAATTTTTTGAAGTTCTTCCATATTTTTAAATTTAAATGTGATGTTAGAAATTTGTTTATTTGTTAATTCATTTAACGAAATAATTTTTTTTACATTAATTTTTTTTTGTGATTTATCATTATCACTATAATTTTTTATTAAGGTAATCATTAAAGAATTTCCCTCAAATAAATTATCTCTGTTGTTCTCAAATATTTCTGAAAATATAAATAATTCAAAAACATTAGATAAATCTGAAAATTTTACTATTGCATAAGAACTACCTTTTTGCGTTTTTTTTTCTTGAACTTTTAATACAGTACAAGCAATATTTGAGCTTAAAATATCAATATTGTTTTCAAAATCATCGTAATTCACAATATTATAATATTTATAAATTGACTTATATTGATTTAATGGATGGTCAGAAATATAAAAACCTAAAGTTTCAAATTCTTTAGAAAGTTTAATATCTAAATCCCAATCATCAATATTTTCCAAAATGTTATTATCTTCAGTTTCATTTTCTTCAAAAAGATTAATTTGGTTCAACAATTTATTTTCATGGATATTTTTTGATTTTAAAATTAAATTTGGTATAGAATTAAATAACGATTTTCTATTACTGTTGAATGAATCAAAACAACCAGCCTGAACTAAACCTTCCATCTGCAATTTATTTATATCCTTTGGATTTATTCTGTTAATTAAATCAGATAAATTTTTAAATTCTCCATTAGTTTCTCTCTCTTTAACTACATTTAAAATAGCTTCATATCCAACATTTTTAATTGCACCTAATGCATAATAGAAATTTTCACCATCAGATGAAAAATCTGCATTAGATTTATTTATATTTGGTCTAATTACTTTAATTTTAAGTCTTTTTAGTTCTTCATAAAATTCACTCAATTTTTTTTGATTAGATAATTCCATTGACATTGATGATACAAAAAATTCATGAGGATAATACGTTTTTAAAAAAGCAGTTTGATAGGCAATTACTGCATACGCAGCTGCATGACTTTTATTAAATCCATACTCTGCAAAAGGTTCAATTTTTAAAAATATTCCTGCAGCTATATCTTTGCTGATTCCATTTTTATAAGCTCCTTCAACAAACCTTTCCTTTTGCTTTTCTAGTTCTGCTCTCTTTTTTTTTCCCATTGCTCTTCTTAAAATGTCTGCTTCTCCTGCTGTAAATCCTGACAAAACCTGAGCAATTTGCATTACTTGTTCTTGATAAATAATTACTCCATAAGTTGGTTTTAATATTTGCTCTAATTTTGGATGCAAATAGTCAGGTTCTCTTTTTCCATGCTTACATTCATTATAAATAGGGATGTTACTCATTGGACCAGGTCTATAAAGAGCTACTAATGCAATAATATCTTCTAATCTGTTAGGCCTCATATTTAAGAGTGCATCTTTCATCCCAGAACTCTCAAGTTGAAACAAACCTACAGTTTTACCGCTTGATAATAATTCATATACTTTTTGGTCTTCATAATTAATTTGTTCAATATTAAATTCTGATTTATTTTTTCTTATTAGTTTTTGAGCTTTATCAATAATTGTTAATGTCTTTAAACCTAGAAAATCAAATTTTATTAGACCTGCATTTTCAGCTGAATACATATCAAATTGTGTTGAGGGTAACAATAAATCTGCAGTATTGTCTTTATATAATGGTACAGTCTCGGTAAGTTTTTTATCAGCAATTACAACTCCCGCAGCATGAGTAGCAACATTTCTGTTTAAACCTTCAAGTTTAAGAGATAAATTAATTAAACGATCAACTCGTTTATCCTCTTTTATTAATTTTTGGAGTCTCGGCTCAATATTAATACACTCTTGTAATGACATTGGTCTTGATGGGTCAAATGGAATCATTTTGCAAATGCTATCGATAAATCCATAAGGTAATCCAAGAACTCTACCAACATCTCTAATTACCATTCTAGCTTTAAGTTTACCGAAGGTTATTATGTGGGCCACACTATCTTTATATTTTTTTGTTAAGTACTCAAAAACTAAATCTCTTTTTTCCTCACAAAAATCTATATCAAAATCAGGCATAGAAATTCTATCTGGGTTCAAAAATCGCTCAAAAATTAAATTAAATTTGATTGGATCTATATCAGTTATAGACAAACACCATGCTACTAAGGAACCAGCACCAGATCCTCTGCCTGGGCCAACAGGTATATTATTTTTTTTTGCCCACTTAATATAATCTGAAACTATTAAAAAATATCCTGCATAATTCATTTCAATGATAATTCTAATTTCATGATCTAACCTTTTTTTATATTTTAAATATTTTTCTTCATTCTCTAATTTATCGTAATCAATATTGAAAATGTTTATAAATTTATCTTCCAAACCTTTTTTAGATAATTGGTTCAGTAATTCGTTTGCATCTTTATCAGATGAAGAAATATTTGGTAAAATAGGTTTGGATGAACTAGGTTTAAAAGAACATCTAAATGGAAGATTAAAATTATTTTCTAAAGCCTCAGGTAAATCTTTAAAAAGTTCAATCATGTCATCTGATGACTTGTAATAATGCTGATTTGTAAGTTTTGTTCTGTTGGCATCATTAACGTACGTTTTTTCACCAATACACATTAATGCATCGTGTGCTTCATACATATCTTGATATAAATAATAAATTTCATGCGATGCAATTATTGGTAATTCTAACTTTTTAGAAACTTTAAGATTGTAATTTTCAAAGTCTTTCTCATTTAAATCGTCATGCCTTTGAATTTCTATATAGATATTCCCTTCAAATTTTTTTTTTAGTTCAATTAATAATTTTTCAATTTCATCTAGCAATCCTTTTTTAAAAAGAGTACCAAACATACATTTAATTGAACCAGTTAAAACTATGATTCCATCTGAATTATCGATTAAATCGTCTAATTCACAATGAGGACTAGTAATTTCGGAATTTCCTAAATAGGATTTAGATGAAAGTTTTATAATGTTTTTATAACCATTATAATTTTTAGCTATTAAAGGTATTAGACCTATAAACTCTTTATGTTTGAATAATATCTGAGTTCCTATAATTGGTTGTGTACCGATTGTTGACAAATTTTCAGCAAATTCTAGAGCTCCTGATAAATTGTGAGAATCTGATAAACCTAATGATCTGATTTTATTTTTTTTACAGAAATCTTTTAGTTGATCAATTTTTATTGCACCTTCACAAATTGAATATTGTGTATGTATTTTAAATTGATTAAATATTTTATTAATTGATTCTTTCATTGGTGACGCTCATTTTACCACCAATCATTTTAATTTTACAATCAGCCATATTAGCAAAATATCTATTGTGGGTTGCAAAAATTATAATTCTATTTTTATTTTTAAGGTTAAATAAGATTTTAAATATTTGTTTAGCGTTTTCAAAATCTAAACTTCCAGTTGGTTCATCAGCTAGAATGATATTTGGTTCATTGATTAAAGCTCTAGCAATAGCTACTCTTTGGTTTTCTCCACCTGAAAGCTCTGATGGAAAATGATCTAATCTTGATGTTAAACCAAGTTTATTTATCAATTTTTTTGCTAATTCTATTGATTTAAATTTATTGTTTGAAATTAACAAATTTGGCATCATAACATTTTCGACTGCTGTAAAATCAGACAATAAATTTTTATCTTGATATATAATACCGATATTCTTTGATCTAATATTATCGTTCTCAATTGAACTATTTGTATCAATTTTTTTTTTATTATACTCAATATAACCAGAGGATGGTAAATCAATTAATGATAATAAATTTAATAATGTTGACTTGCCAGAGCCAGACGGTCCTACAATTGAATAAATTTTTCCTGATTCAAATTTAAAATTTATATTATTTAAAACTTTAAGAGCCTTATTTTTTTTATATTTTTTTGATAAATTATTTAATTTTAAAAAATTATTCATATTTTAAAGTTTGAATTGTATCCAATTTTGATGCTCTAGATGCTGGATAAATTGATACAATAGAAGTTGTTATTATTGAACATAGAGCAATTAGAATAATTGATTTAATATTTATTTCTGACGGTAGTGTGCTTAAAAAATAAATTTCTTCAGGAAATAGTGTAACATCAAACGAATTTGAAATAAATTTTCTAATATCTTCTATATAATATGAAAACAAAGATCCAATTAAAATACCAAATAGGGTTGCTGAAGTACCAATAATAAATCCGACAAAAAAGAAAATTTTTTTAATTGATTTATTTGATAATCCAATTGATTTTAAAATTCCTATATCTCTAGTTTTATTTTTAACTAATATTGTTAAACCAGATATTATATTAAATGCAGCCACAATTATTATTAGAGATAAGATTATAAACATAACATTTCTCTCGACTTTTAAAGCTGAAAATAAAGACTCGTTTAAATCTGCCCATGTGTAGACATATGCATCTGGGTATAAAGCTAATAAATTTTGTTTATGATATTCAATATTTTTTGGATCATTAAAATAATACTCTGTAAATCGTTTTTCTATACTTTTGTTAAAAAAATCTTCTAAGGTATTAAGATTAATGTACGCAACATTTTCATTAAATTCGCCTATACCACTATCAAATATTGAAATT
>CEWK01048434.1_pt1 | contig 14592 bp, 16 predicted proteins | sample 531431 | NCBI WGS metagenome assembly CEWK01 (sample SAMEA2623059, study PRJEB7988) | marine metagenome | isolation source: saline water (ENVO:00002010), including
AACAATGCCAATTAAACAAATTAAGTCTCAACATGACTTAAGTCTATCACATGCTAAGTGGTTAAAACAAAAGTATAAAAATGTTGAACATCACTTATTAGAGATGGATAAAATTTTCACTTCTTTTTCTCAAGTTTTAAATAAATTTGATAATGAGCATGGATATGCAAATTCCAGAGCGAGATTAAGAATGGCAACTTTATATCAAGTATCTGCAGCCAATAATGGAATAGTTGTTGGAACAGGTAATAAGGTTGAGGATTTTGGTATTGGCTTTTATACTAAATATGGTGATGGTGGAGTTGATATTTCTCCAATAGCTGATTGTACTAAAACTCAAGTTTGGGAGCTCGGAAAGCATCTTGGTGTTTCTCAAGAAATTATAAACACCCCGCCAACTGATGGTTTGTGGGATGATGGTAGAAACGATGTTCAACAACTTGGAATGAGTTATGAGGATCTTGAAAAAGCTATGGTAAATAAAAAGGACCCAAACTATAAAAAATATTTAGAGATAAGAGAAAAAAATTTACATAAAATGAATCCTATACCAGTTTGCAAATTTAATGAATAATCTTCAACTGACTAATTCTTTAACAAGAAAAAAAGAAGTTTTTAAACCAATAAATCCAAAAAAAATTTCTTTGTATGCTTGCGGACCAACTGTTTATGATAAACCTCATGTCGGGAATGCTCGTAGTCTAGTAGTATTTGATGTTTTGTTTAGAGTACTTAAAACAATCTACGGGCCAAATGTTGTTTATGTTAGAAATATAACTGATTTAGATGATAAGATTATTGAGGCATCAATTAAAAATAAGAAAAATATCAATCAAATTACAAGTGAAGTAACTAAAATTTTTCACGATAATTGTAAAAGTTTAAACTGTTTAAAGCCAACTTTTGAACCAAAAGCTACAGAGCACATTAAGGAGATGATAGAAATGACATCCTCGTTGATATCAAAGGGATTTGCTTATCAAAATAATGGTCATGTTTATTTTGAGGTAAATTCATTTAAAGAGTATGGAAAATTATCTAACAAAAACTTGGATGAATTAAAATCTGGAAGTAGGATCGAAATTTCTAACTTAAAAAAAAACCCAATTGATTTTGTTTTATGGAAACCTTCTGATAATAAAGATCCAGGTTGGGACTCGCCCTGGGGCAGGGGAAGACCTGGATGGCATTTAGAATGCTCAGTAATGAGTGAGAAATATTTAGGAAAAAATTTTGATATTCATGGTGGTGGGCTTGATTTGATTTTTCCTCATCATGAAAATGAAATTGCACAATCTTGTTGTAATAATAATACTGAAAATTTTGCAAACTATTGGGTGCATAATGGATTTTTGACTATTAACAAAGAAAAAATGTCAAAATCTTTAGGAAATATAATCACAATATCGGATGCTGTTAAAAAATATTCTGGTCAAGTAGTAAGATTAGCTCTTTTAAGCGCACACTATAGCCAGCCACTTGATTGGAACGAAGAACTTCTAAGAAATCAAGAGAGCGTGTTAAACAAATGGTATAACCTTTACACTGAGCAAAAAGAAAAAAATCTAGAGGTAGATGAAATATTGTTAGATGATTTAAACACACCTGGTTTTATTGCAAAAATTCATGAATTATATAACAGTGCTAGTAAAGGCAATGAAGAAAATAAAATTAAGTTCAACCAAGCATGTAAATTAATTGGTCTTTTTGATTTAAATTTAAAAGATTGGGAAAGTTTAAAAAAAAGTAAAATTGATGTATCGGAGTATTATATAAATAAAAAAATTGAGGAGAGAAAAAAAGCTAAAAATGAAGGCAATTATTCACTAGCTGATAAAATAAGAAAAGAACTTTTATCTAAAGGTATTTTGATTGAGGACAAAAAAGAAAAGACAATTTGGAAATTTAAATGAGAAAAGAAAAAATATATATTTTTGATACAACTTTAAGAGATGGAGCTCAGACAGAAGGTGTTGATTTTTCATTAGAGGATAAGAATAAAATAGCTTCAGTTCTCTCTGATATCGGCGTTGATTATGTTGAAGGTGGATGGCCTGGAGCAAATCCCATAGATACAAAATTTTTTTCAAATCCTCCAAAAATGAATAAAACTTTATTTACAGCCTTTGGAATGACAAAAAAAACTGGAAGAAGTGCAGATAATGATCCAGGACTAGCCTCTTTAATGAATGCCAACACTTCAGCTGTATGCGTAGTTGGTAAATCTTGGGACTTTCATGTCAAAACTGCTTTGGGTATCAAAAATGAGGAAAATCTAGAAAATATTAGAGAAACAACAAAACACTTTGTTAAGAGTAAAAAAGAATTTTTATTTGATGCAGAGCACTTTTTTGATGGTTACAAAGCCAATCCAGAATATGCAATGCAATGTCTCAAACAAGCTTATGATAATGGAGCTAGATGGTTGATTTTATGTGATACGAATGGCGGAACGCTTCCTAACGAGATTAGAGAAATTGTTTCAAAAGTTATTAAAACAATTCCTGGAACAAATCTTGGAATACATGCACATAACGATACAGAAAATGCTGTAGCTAATTCATTAGCGGCTGTGGAATGTGGTGTTAGGCAAATTCAAGGGACAATAAATGGTTTAGGTGAGAGATGCGGAAACGCTAATTTAATGTCAATTATCCCAAGTCTTTGTTTGAAAAAAACTTTTAGTAGCCGATATGAAGTGAATATCAAAAAAGATAAACTTTCATCTTTAACTGAATGCTCAAGATTACTTGATGAAATTTTAAACAGAAAACCAAATAAAAATATGGCTTATGTTGGGGCGTCAGCTTTTTCGCACAAAGGTGGACTTCATGTTTCTGCGGTAAAAAAGGATCCAAAAACATATGAACATATAGATCCAAAACTAATAGGCAATCATAGAAACATAATAATTTCTAATCAGTCAGGAAGATCCAATATTTTATCTAGGTTAGAAAAATATGGAATTAAAATTGACTCTAAAGATTTTAAAATTCAAAAAATTTTAGATGAAGTAAAAGATAGAGAGTTCAGTGGCTATTCGTATGATGGAGCTGATGCGTCATTTGAATTATTAGCTAATAGGCTTTTAGGGAAAGTTCCAGAATATTTAAAGGTTAAAAGTTATGATGTTCATGTATCTAAATCAGATGAAATTAAAACAAAAGCGAGTGTTGTTTTCTTGATTGATGGTAAAGAGATTGAATGTCATGGAGAAGGAAATGGACCTGTCAATGCATTGGATAACGCTATAAGATCAAATTTTAAAAAGGTTACAAAATATTATAATTATTTTTCAGATCTTAAGCTTTTAGACTATAAAGTTAGAATTTTAAATACAGGCACTGAGGCAACAACAAGAGTATTAATTGAAAGTACCGATAAAAAAGGCATTAGTTGGTTTACCGTTGGTGTTTCTCCTAATATTATTGAAGCATCTTTCAGAGCTTTAATAGATAGCTTGGATTATAAACTTTTCAAAGAAAATGCGCCTGCAAATTTAAATGCAAAATAAGTTTGGGTTTATTCTTATCAGACCACAATTAGGTGAAAACATAGGTGCTTGCGCTAGATCCATGAAAAATTTTGGTTTTAAAAAACTTAGAGTCGTCTCACCAAAATTTAGTTTTCCAAATCATAAAACAAAAGTAACCTCAGTTGGTGCCTATGATATAATTAATAAAACTAAAATTTTTCAACAAGTTGATAGAGCTGTCAGTGAGTTTGATTTGATAGTTTCGCTGAGCGCAAGGAGAAGAGATATAAATAAAAAACATATAACAATAAAAGACTTTTCAAAAATTATAACAAAAGATAAATTTTCGAAAATTGGACTAATGTTTGGACCTGAAGCATCGGGGCTTTCAAATAGCGATATTGCTTATTCAAATTTAATTTTACAAATTCCAACATCTAAAAAATTTAAATCTCTAAATCTTTCACATTCTTTAACAATAATTTGTTACGAAATATTCAAAAGCTTCAACAAAAAGATTTTTAAAAAAAAAGGAAAAAATATAAAAGTGTCTTCCAAATCAAAAATTATGCGTATCGTTAAACACTTAATTTCATTACTTGAAGAAAAAAATTTTTTCTTGCCAGAGGAAAAAAGGCACTCAATGATACTTAACATTCATAATCTAATTTATAGACTTGAACCTAACGACAAGGAATTAAGGATTTTAGCTAGTATTATCAGCGCATTGAGTAAAAAAAAGATTAAACCATAATTGACAAAGTTAAATGAAGTCTTATAAACATCTGATTAAGATAAATGACAAAGAGATTAAAATCTAAACACAAAGTGGATAGGCGTTTAAAAGCGAATATTTGGGGCAGGCCTAAGAGTCCATTTAATTCTAGAGCGTATCCTCCTGGCCAGCACGGGCAAAACAAAAAAGGTAAACCCACAGATTACGGAATTCAGCTACAGGCTAAACAAAAGCTTAAAGCATACTATGGAAACATTAACGAAAGACAATTTAGAAATATTTATAGAAAAGCACTTTCAAAAAAAGGTGATACAACAGAAAATTTAATTGCATTACTTGAGAGTAGATTAGATACAGTTATATATAGAGCTAAATTTGCTCCGACTGTATTTTCAGCACGACAAATAATTAATCATGGACATATTAAGGTAAACAAAAAAAGAGTAAACATAGCTGGATATGTAGTAAGAGAAACTGATTTGATTGAAGTTAGAGAAAAATCAAAGAAACTAACTTTTATTGATGGATCACTCCAGAGCAAGGAGCGAGAAGTTCCAGAATATATTCAGCTGGATGATAAAAATAAAACAGCAAAACTTGTAAGAATACCAAAATTTTCAGAAGTTCCTTACCCAGTTATTATGGAGCCAAATTTGGTAATCGAGTACTATTCAAGATAATTGAACTTTTTCAGTCTTTTTAAAAGAAAACTAATTTATAAATTTAAAACTAAAACTTTAATTGATACTCAAAATTTTCAAGATAAATCCTTAGACGAGTTGTTAAATTTTTATGGAAGTGATAAAGCAAATATTTTTTCTAAAAAAAATATTAAAGGCCATGGATTCTCAAAATTTTATACTAAGCACTTAGACAAATTTAAAAATGATCAATTAAATATTTTAGAAATAGGTTCTTTTGCAGGAGCATCTGCCGCAGCTTTTGTAAAATATTTTCCTAATTCAAATGTTTTTTGTTTTGATGTTAATATATCCAATTTTGAATATTTATCTAAAAAAATACATGTATATGGTATTGATATTAACAATGAAAAAAAAGTTGAACAAGCAATAAAAAATATTTTTTTACAAAATAAATTCAAAAATTTTGATTTAATTGTTGATGACGGATCACATAATCTAAGTGATATTTTATTTAGCTTGAATTTTTTTTTTAAATTTTTAAAAGACAAAGGTTTGTATGTTATCGAAGATTATAAGTATCCAAATTACTTCGAATATAATAGAAATACAGATGACATACTAATTGACAAACTACTTGATAATTTAAAAAAGAAAATTTTTTTTAAATCGAAATTTTTTACTAAAAATGATCAAATTAATTTAATGAATTTAATAGATAAAATTTATACATACAGGGGAAATTTACAAGAGTCAGATATTTGTTTTATTAAAAAAAATTAGATTAACTTTTTTTCTTCAAATATTTTTTTCAGTTCTCCACTTTCAAACATTTCCTTTACAATATCACAACCTCCAATAAATTCACTTTTTACATAAAGCTGAGGTATCGTTGGCCAATCACTATAGTCTTTTATGCCTTGTCTTAAATTTTCGTCTTCTAAGACATTCACACCTCTAAACTTTACATTTAAATGTTTTAAAACATTAGTTACAGTCATAGAAAATCCACATTGCGGCGAGTCGGGAGTGCCTTTCATAAATAGACATACATCATTTTCACTAATTAATTTGCTAATTTTCTCTTTCACTTGTTTTATTTGCCCTCCTCCGTGGTGATAGATAAAGCATGTAATTCATTACCCATTTTGCCTTTTAGCGATTTATAAACTAATTTGTGTTGTTCGATTTTATTAAGACCATTGAATATTTTAGACTTTATTGTTGCTGAATAATGATTGTTATCTCCCATAAGATCTTTAATCTCAATTATTGCATCAGGAATTGACTCTTTTATTAATTTTTTAATCTCTTCAATCGGAATAGGCATTAGAATTCTTTATACCATTGATTATTTATTTTAAATAGGTCATTTACGTCAATTTTCATTTCTCCTTCCACCTCAAAAAAATTTTTTTGCGTAAGACCTATAATTTCATAATAAATATTGTTTTTTTTCAATAATTCCACAACTTTTTTCAGAGACTCTTCTTTTATTTCAAGGAGATACCTGCTTTGGTCTTCACCAAACAAGAATTCAATTAAGTTTCTCAATTTTTTTGGCTTTTCAATTTTAACTCCATAATTTGAACCAATTGACATTTCACTTAAGGCAACAAGTAATCCACCATTAGATACATCATGGACCGAACTCACTAACCCAAGATTTATTAAATTAAAAACCATCAAGCCGTTATTTTTTTCGTTAGAAAGGTTTACCTCAGGAGGTTTACCGTCAATAATTGAAAAATTTTCTTTGAGAAAACAACTTTGTTCGAGATGACCAAAAGTCTTACCGATTAATAAAATTCTATTTCTTTCATTTTTTAACTTGTGGTTTATAGGTTTTGATAGTTTATCAATTAAACCAACCCCTCCAATTACTGGTGTAGGGTAAATATTTTTTTTATTTGTGCCGTTATAGAAAGATACATTACCTGATACAATTGGATAATCTAAAAATTTACATGCTTCTTTTATTCCTTCTATACACTCAGCAAATTCTCCCATAATTTCTTTATTTTCAGGATTTCCAAAATTTAAACAATTTGTGATAGCTAAAGGCTTTGCGCCTACAGAAATTAGGTTTCTCCAATTTTCAGAGACTATTTGTTTACCACCCAAAATAGGATAAGCTTTGCAATAATTTGCTGAGGAGTCCACCGATACAGCTATTGCTTTATCTTTGTTGTGAATTCGAATTATAGCAGCATCAGATCCAGATCTTTGAGCAGTATCACACATTACCATTTGATCATATTGATCAGTAATCCAACTTTTGTTTGAATGATTTGGTGAGGATAAAATCTTTAAAAGAGCTTCTTCAACTTTTACTTTTTTATACTTTTTAAGATCAATTTTATTCTTTGAAACTTTTTTTTTAGTCCAAGCTCTATTATAAATTGGAGCTTTAGAGGCCAACGCATCAACGGGAATTTCACCCACAATTTTTTCATTATACTTTAATGTTAGATTTTTAGTATCTGTTGTTTTCCCAATTACCACAAAATCTAAGTCCCATTTACTAAAGATTTTTTTTGCATTATCTTCTTTTTCATCTTCTAGTATTATCAACATCCTTTCTTGGCTTTCTGATAACATGATCTCATAAGGTGTCATATTTATTTCTCTACAAGGGACTTTATCTAAATTTAGCTCAATGCCCAGAGATCCTTTCGAGGCCATTTCTACACTTGAAGAGGTTAATCCGGCTGCTCCCATATCCTGAATAGCTATAATTGAATCATCTTCCATTAACTCTAAGCATGCTTCTAGCAATAATTTTTCAGCAAAAGGATCACCAACTTGAACAGTAGGTTTTTTTTCCTCAGAATTTTCATCAAATTCTGCTGAAGCCATAGATGCGCCGTGAATTCCATCCCTGCCAGTTTTAGATCCTACATAAACAACTGATTTATTGATACCTTTTGCTTTTGAGTAAAAGATTTTATCTTTTTTTACATGACCAACAGCCATTGCATTGACTAAAATATTTTCATTGTATGTATCATGAAATTTCGTTTCACCAGCAACAGTGGGGATGCCAATACAGTTACCATATCCCCCAATACCTGATACCACACCATTTAATAAACTTTTTGTTTTTGGATGTGAGGGTGAGCCAAAATGAATTGAATTCAAAAGCGCGATTGGTCTTGCGCCCATAGTAAAAACATCTCTTAGAATTCCTCCAACGCCTGTGGCTGCACCTTGATAAGGTTCTATAAAAGAAGGATGGTTATGACTTTCGATTTTAAAGACTATTGCATCATCATCTCCTATATCAATTACACCAGCATTTTCACCTGGACCTTGTATTACTTGTTTTCCCTTGGTAGGTAATTTTTTTAAATGTATTCTTGACGATTTGTAGGAGCAATGTTCATTCCACATTGCTGAAAAAATACCAAGTTCAAGTAAATTTGGTTTACGTTTTAATAATTTATTTACCTCTTCATATTCATTTAAAGATAAACCATGATTTTCTATAATTTTTTTTGTGATTTGCATATTGCTAATTCATTAAGCTTGAGAATAAATTTACTCCATCCGTATTTGAGATTAATTTATCAATCATCCTCTCTGGATGAGGCATCATTCCTAATATATTTTTTTTTGCGTTAAAAATACCTGCGATATTTTCTAAAGCCCCATTTGGGTTAGATTGGTCGGTAATGTTCCCTTTTTTATCACAATATTTAAAAGCTATTAAATTTTCATTTTTTAATTCATCTAAATGTTTTTTGTTTGTGAAATAATTTCCCTCATTATGGGCAATATTAATGTTTAAAATCTGATTAGTTTTATATTTAGATGTAAATTTTGTTTTATTGTTTATAACTTTGATATTCACATCTCTATTTATAAATTTAAGATCTTTATTTCTAAGCAAAGTACCTTTTAATAATCCAGTCTCAGTTAAAATTTGGAAACCATTACAAATTCCTAAAATTAAACAACCGTTGTTAGCGGCCTTAATAACTTCTTCAATAATATGAGATTTACCTGCAATAGCACCTGAACGTAAATAATCTCCATACGAAAATCCACCTGGGATAACTATTAAATCAGAACTTGGCAATGATGTTTCTTTGTGCCAAACCATTTTATTTTTAAACTGCATCTTTACTAAAGCATCAGCTATGTCTCTATCGCAATTTGAACCTGGAAAAACAATCACAGATGACTTCATTATAATTTGTCTATTTTAAAATCCTCTATTATTAAATTTACTAAAAGCTTTTCACACATCTGTTTAACTTCTTTTTCTGCTTTTTCTTTGACATTTTCATTGATATCAATTTCGAAATATTTTCCTTGTCTAATACTTCTTAAATTACTCAAGCCTAAATTTGTTAAAGTGTTTTGAACTACTTTGCCTTGAGGATCAAGTACATCTTTTTTTAAAGTGACTGTGACTGAAAATTTCAATTTAATTTTTTTTGAATTTTAACGGAATGGTTTTACCAAAGTTCACTTCACTGATATTAGTCTCTTCAGGCATTATTCCTAATCTTCTGGCTACTTCTTGGTATGCCTGTATAATATTTCCTAAATCTTTTCTAAATCTGTCTTTATCCAGTTTTTTTTCAGTTTTTACGTCCCAAAGTCTGCACGTGTCAGGACTAATTTCATCTGCTAAGACAATTTCATTTTTCTCTTTATTCTTATCCCAAACTTTTCCATATTCAATTTTGAAGTCTACAAGCTTAATTCCAATGGCTCTGAATATTCCTGTTAAGATATCGTTAATTCTTAAGGTTGTTTTATCAATAATTTTCATTTCTTTTTCTGTAGCCCATCCAAAAGAAAATATATGATCTTTAGAAATTAATGGATCATTTAATTCATCTTTCTTATAACAATATTCTAATAATGGTTTTTCCAAAACCGTACCTTCCGGAATACCAAGTCTTTTTGTCAACGAGCCTGTGGAAATATTTCTTAAGATAAATTCAATTGGAAAAATCTCTGCTTTTTTAATCAATTGTTCTCTCATATTTAATCTTTTGACTAAATGAGTTTTAATCCCACACTGAGAGAGATTAGATAATATGTATTCAGAAATTCTATTATTTAAAACACCTTTACCCTCAACCTTCGCTTTTTTAAGATTATTAAAAGCAGTTGCATCATCCTTAAAATGCTGAATAACTAAATATTTATCCTTTGTCTCATAAATTATTTTAGCTTTACCTTCGTACAATTTATTTCCTTTATTCATTAAATTACCTTTGTTTTAAACTTCGTTTGAAAATTATATTAATTTTTTTAGTATGGTAACTAAAATCAAATAATTTTTTCAGTTTATTAACAGGTATTTTGGTATTAATTTTTTTATCTGAAATAATATTGATTAAAAATGAGGAGTTTTTTTTCCAAGCGTCCATTGCATTTTTCTGAACTATTTTATACGCCTCTTCTCTAGTAAATCCTGCATTAGTCAACTCGAGTAAAATTCTTTGAGAAAAAAATATACCGTTTGTGATATTTAAATTTTTTATCATTTTTTTTGGATATATATTCAAATTTTTTACTACATTAGATAATCTTGTTAATGCAAAGTCCAAAGTGATAGTAGCATCAGGACCAATATTTCTCTCTACTGCTGAGTGTGAAATATCTCTCTCGTGCCACAAAACTATATTCTCAAGCGCAGGAGTAACACTCGATCTTACTAATCTAGCTAAACCTGTTAAGTTTTCACTGAGTATGGGATTTTTTTTGTGTGGCATTGCCGAAGAACCTTTTTGTTTTTTTCCAAAAAATTCTTCAACCTCTAAAACCTCAGTTCTTTGAAGATGTCTTATTTCGGTTGCCAATCTTTCAACTGAGCTTGCTATAATTCCCAGCGTTGAAAAAAATTGAGCATGTCTATCTCTAGGGATAACTTGTGTTGAAATAGGTTCAACAGTGAGTTTAAGTTTTCGTGCAACAAATTTTTCAACTTTAGGATCAACATTCGCAAATGTACCAACTGCGCCTGAAATAGCACACGTTGAAATCTCCTTTATTGAATTTTCTAGTCTCTTTTTGTTTCTTAAAAACTCTTGATAAAAAGTTAACATTTTTAACCCAAAAGTAATCGGTTCAGCATGAATACCGTGGCTTCTTCCAATACATAAAGTGAACTTATGTTTATTAGCTTGACGTTTAATTGACAAAAGTAATTGATCGATATCTTTCAATAAGATTTCACCTGATTGCTTAAGTTGAAGGTTGAAACAAGTATCTAATACATCAGATGAAGTCATGCCTTTATGTAAATATCTTGCTTCTTTTCCAACTTTCTCAGTAATTGATGTTAAAAAAGCTATTACATCATGTTTAACTTTGTCTTCAATTTGTGCAATTCTCTTTACATTAATTTTTGCCCTTGATCTTACTTTTTTAGATACACCTTTAGGAATAATTTTTAATTTCTCCATAGCCTCAGCAGCAGCTAATTCAATTTCTAACCATAAAGAGTATTTATTTTTATCTTCCCAAATACTTTTGATTTCTTTTCTAGTATATCTTTCTATCATTAATTTTTTGACAAAGTAAAAATTTCATAACCATCTTTAGTTACACCTATAGTATGTTCAAATTGTGCAGATAAAGATTTATCTTTTGTAACTGCAGTCCATCCATCATTAAGCGTTTTAGTTTCAAATTTTCCAAGATTTATCATGGGCTCTATAGTAAAAATCATTCCAGCTTTAATCTTGTCACCAGTACCTTGTTTACCATAATGCAAAATATTTGGTTCTTCATGAAAACTTTTACCAATACCATGACCACAAAAATCTTGAACAACTGAATATCCTTCAGATTCGACATGATTTTGTATTGTTGCCCCTATGTCTCCTAAACATATGTTTTCTCTTACAATCTCAATTGCCTTCATCATAGCTTCAAAAGTGGTTTTTACTAATTTTTTTGCTTTAATTGAAACTTCACCAATCTCAAAAGTTCTACTGGTATCTCCATGCCAACCGTCTTTTAGAGCTGTAACATCTACGTTAACAATATCTCCATCTCTTAATATTTTATTCGAAGGAATTCCATGGCAAACAACATGATTAGTCGACGTACAACACGATTTTGGGAAACCTCTATAAAATAATGGGGCAGAGTAAGCTTTGTGATCATTAATATACTCATAACACAATTTATCTATTTCTTCAGTAGGTGTTCCAGGTTTAATAATTTTTGAAACCTCATCTAACGCACCTGCAGCTATTCTTCCGGCTTGTCTAGTTTTTTCAAATGCTTCTTTATAGTTATTATTCATTAAAATTAAATTTTATAATTTGATTTAGTTTTATTCCTTTTAATGAAAATTTACAATCATAGCAGAGAATATTTAATTTTCTTTTAACGGCTTTTTTTAAAAATTTACAATAATCTGGATCTATATCATTGGCTAATTCAAATTTATTACAATCTTCTCTTTGGATTACATAAAGCAGGTAAATTTCATATCCTTTTTTTTTAGCTTTTAATAATTCTTTTAAATGTTTTAAACCTCTTGAGGTAATGGCATCCGGAAACTCTGCGATACCTTTTTTTCTTGAGAGCGTTACATTTTTTACTTCAATAAAAATCTTTTTTCCTTTTTCCTCTAGCAAAAAATCAAATCTAGTATTTTCACCAAATTTAAATTCTCTATATACTTTATTGAAATTTTTAAATTTTTTAATTTTTTTGTTTTTTAGAGCATCGAATACAATTTTATTTGTAAGATGGGTATTTATGCCAACTTTAGAATTTTGATCATCAATAATTTGGAGTGTATATTTTAGTTTTCTTTTAGGGTTATCTGATTTACTAACCCAAACATTATTGCCTTTTTTTAACAAACCCATCATAGATCCAGTATTTGGGCAATGAGCTGTTATTATGTTTTTACCTATTTTAACATCTGCAAAAAATCGTTTGTATCTTTTAATGAGTTCTCCTGATATTAATTTTTCATTAAAGTTCATATATAATTAATAATCTATGAAGAAAAAAAAGAAAGTAAATGCTGCAATTTTAATTATTGGCAATGAAATTTTATCAGGAAGAACACAAGATAAAAATATTGCATTTATAAGTAATTGGCTAAATCGTAAATGCGGAATAACTGTTTCAGAGGTCAGAATAATACCTGACGTTGAAAAAGTAATAATACAAAATGTTTACTTATTGTCAAAAAAATTTGACTATGTGTTTACCACTGGCGGCATCGGACCCACTCATGATGATATTACTTCAAGATCAATCGCGAAAGCATTTAAAGAAAAATATAAATATCATAAAGATGCGTACAAAATATTAGAAAATTATTACGGGAAAAATGAATTTAACGACGGTCGAAAAAAGATGGCAAAAATGCCAGCAAATGCAAAATTGATTTATAATCCATCGAGTGCAGCTCCAGGATTTATTACAAAAAATGTTCTATCCCTTCCAGGTGTGCCCTCAATTTTAAATTCAATGATAGAAAATTGTAAAAAATATTTAATTAAAGGCCTAAAAGTTCATAGCAAAACAATCAATCTTTTTACTGTAGAAAGCAATATTTCTAAGTCATTAGGAATAATTCAAAATAAATATAAAAAATCAGTTGAAATTGGTAGTTATCCTTTTTTTAGGCTAGGAAAAATTGGAGTTTCGATTGTTTTAAGATCAACCTCCAAAAAAAAATTGGTAGTCTCTTCAAGAGACATAATAAGGCTTGTTAAGTTGAAAAAAATTAAAATTTTGAAAATTTAGATAAAAGTTAAAACTTCATCAACTTCTATTGAGTTTATATCTTTAGTTTTATGAATTTTTTTACTATCTAAAACTCGAGTGAATTTATTTTTTGGAGCAAATTTTTCTGAATTTGTTGGGCCAAATAAAACTATCATTGGTATTTTAGCTAAACCTAACATATGCATAATACCATTATCAATTGATACTGCTGTGTCTAACCTAGATGCTAAAGCAGTTACTAAAGCTGGACACGCTAATTTTGAATTTAATTCTGGAAAAATTGCAGAAGGCACTTGGTTTTTAATTTTTTCAATTAAATCAATTTTATCCTTTTCAATGAAAAAAACTGGGATCTTATTTTTAGAAAGAATTTTGTTAGCAAGAGCTGTAAATTTATAAAGTGACCAACTTTTTTTTCTATATTCATTTCCTTGAGTAATAGAAAATCCAACATAATTTGAATTAGGAAGTAATCTTTTTGCTTCAGCAAGTATTTCTCTAGGTAGCTTATTAACTTTAAAATCTAATTCTAACACATCTTCTTCAAAAAATAAGCTTAGATTTTCCAAATGATCAGAAGATTTCATCTTTATTTTCTTAGAAGAAAATAAACCATTTAAAGTCCTCGAGTAAAATAAAGTATGAGGAATTTTTTTTAAAATTAAAGTATTTCTTAATTTTGTTTGTAAATCTAAAATTAGATCAAATTTTCCGAAATTTTTTTTTAAAATTCTTTTTTTTGCAATCAAAATATGCCACCATCTAAAGCCAAAATAATTTAGTCCTAAATCTACAGTCTCAGTTCTTATATTATACTCTTTGAGTTTTCCATTAAAATGATTTGTATGTGCCCCTAGATAAAAAAATTTAGCTTTTCTGAAATGGTTTTTTAAACTTATTAATAATGGAAACAGTTGTATTGAATCCCCTAAACCACCTCCAGAATTGTATAATAATATTTTTTTCATGAGATAAATATACTTTATAAGATTTGAATAATAATATAAATGTCATAT